>ENA-OSJC01003880-OSJC01003880.1-marine-metagenome-genome-assembly--contig:-NODE-3880-length-10501-cov-2.884305_pt1 | contig 10501 bp, 14 predicted proteins | sample MGYA00237885_ERZ534234 | MGnify/ENA primary metagenome ERZ534234 (study PRJEB26413, sample SAMN06343907) | marine metagenome | isolation source: coastal waters | place: Atlantic Ocean: West Antarctic... | reverse complement strand
GTTCTTTTTCTGAGGTTTTGAGAAAGTAATTTTTTCGATGGGGATCGTCGCTTTCATAGGGAGAGACGCGGGGAGATGGATCTTGGTTACAAAAAAGAGGATTTTTTTTCGATTCCTTGTAAATTCAAGAGATTTCACGGTTCTTTTTGTGCAAGACTGATCCCTTGGTGAGGAAAAAGGGGACAGATTACTGTCGGAGGAGCTCGAAGAGATTTCCTTCGGAATGGGTCGAGGCTTCGCCGTCGACGGCTGCAGGTCCATCTGAGGAGGTAGTGACGCCCGCTTCAGAAGTGGGGTGGGCTGCTACGGCGACCATCTCACCGTTATCGATGGCGTCGTTGAGGTCATCCTCAAGTTGGCCGACCACGTCTTTCCACCAAGCCTCGTCGTCGATCGACGCTTCTGTAAGAGCATCTTGTTGATCGGAATCGAGCTCGGAATAAATGCTATCGTTGAGGGTGGAACCTACATTGACTCCTGGCAGAGGCTGGCCATTCACAAGGATCGCGGGGTGGGCTTGCTTGTGATGAGCGACGATCAGAGGGAAGATATCCCGACGTTGGTCATTGGTGAGGTCGTACTTTTCGGTGAGCTTATCGAGTTCGTTCCGGCTTTCTTGCCGAGTGCGGTTCACAATGGCATTTACCTTTTGCAAGTCAGCGTCAGTGAGATTCGAGATGGATGAGCTGGTGAGGCCGAGATCGTGACGGGAGGAATCCACGATCCGGGAGGAATTCGCTCTTGCGGCGCGGCCTCGCGATTGATCCAGATTTACTAATTTTCGTTCTGGAGCGTTTTGGGAGCTTGTAAACGGTTGATCGCCAGCGGCCTGATAGTAGTCGTCACTCTGGAGGAATGAGATCGAAAATGCCAAGGTCCCGGCGACAACAAGCATTGTAATACCGAGGGTAAATTGGGAGCGCGACATGGAAAATGGAGGTTAAAAGAAGAAAAAATGACTATTACCAATAGACTAAAAACGCGAATTGATGGCACGTTGCAAACTTTTTTGATCTTTTTTTATTTTCTCCTGCTGTTCTTCGTTCAGATGGGGCAGCAGTCGTTCGTGGAGTTCGAGGAGGTGGAGGTAGTAATCCCCGAAGGCCTGATCACGGCTGATCTGGATTTTTTCCGAGGTGATTTGGACTTCATTGGAGACGAGGTTTAGCTGCTCTTCGGTTAGCTTGAGTGACTCGCTGATGCGTAGCAGGGTGCTCTCTTCCCAGGAGGAGGCGTCTTCACCGGAACGACTGATAAGGGCTAGGGGCGCTGATTGATTCAGGCCTTCCTTCTTCCCGAGTAGGAAACCGACGCCATAACCGCAAAGGAAAATTGCGAGAAGTGCCATGAGAATGGTGAGGTAGTCGCGGAACTTGGGTTTCATGATGCGGCTGGGGAGACTGGAGGTTCGGGTAGGATGATGGGGCTCTGCGGTGGAGCGTCATCATGGAGGATAAAGAAAACGACGAGAAAGACCAATCCTGCGGTGATGGCAGCGAGGAGGGACCATTTTCGCCATGTGAGAGTAAGCGCGAGTTGATGCACAGTAGTGCGAAGATTCTTCACGCTAATGCGGGGCGGCTTTGGCTCCGGTTCCTCAGGGGAGGATTTTGAGGCATCGATAAGACGTTTCCAGGGATCTTCGGAGGAGTTCATCGCTTAGTGGTCAGGTTCGAGCTTTTTAAAGTGGTCGGTGAGCTTACGTCTTGCGCGCATCGCAGTGATTTTAACTTTCGAAGCACCCCATCCCGTATGATCGCAGATATCTTGTACGCTCTTTTCCTCGAGGTCGAGAAGGCGGATTACGATTTGTTCGCGGGGATTGAGGGTGGAAATGAGGCGATCGAGGAGTTCCCGCATTGCTTGGAGGCTTTCGGCTTGCTCGCTGGATTCGCCTGCGAGAGATTTTTCGATCAGTTCCGCTTGGGATTCACCGAGATCGGAGAAACTCACAAGGGGGCGCGCTTTTTGGCGTCGGAGCCAGTCGTAGCAAGTATTGATCGTGATGCGGGAGACCCAGTGTGGGAAAGGGCTGCGAGAATCGTATTGATCGAGCTTAAGAAAGATCTTGGTGAAGGCATCTTGTGCCAAGTCATCGTGGTCCGAGGAGGTGCGGACCTGGTTTCGGATGATGCGATAAACTTGAGGCGTGAGGAGGTCGACAAGTTCACGCCAAGCGGACTCGTGTCCCTCCCTAATATTTTCGAGGAGGTCCTGGGGAATGCCGGGGTCGTCACCCATCAGGGGTTATTTAAATTTCGAACTCTCGAGGAAGTCATACCAGTCTTTTTCGAACTCTTCATCATCATCGTAGCCGAAGGATTCGAGGAGAAGCTCCTTGGTTGCCTCTTCTCCGTCGCGGACAGCGGCGACGAAGGCCTGATATTTTACGAGACGTTCTTCATTGCTGACCATGAAGTGGGTAAGGGCGAAAATGTAGCCCGATTCGTTGGGAGTGAGCATGGTGATTTTAGTTTCCATCACTCCCTGAAGGCTGACGCGCTTGTCTTTCTTGCAAAGCTTACGAATCACAGGTGGCCAGGCATCTTGTGGACCCAGGGTGCCGCCTTTGACTGTCTCCGCCTTGCCGTCTTCCGAGGCGTAATATTTGTCAAAATCGAGGTAGAGCACGCGGCATTTCTTGAAGACGAGATGCTCAAGATAGTAGCCCATTCCAGCGCCCATCCAGAAGGGCTGTTTCCCTGTGCGGGCCTGACCTTTGAGAAAGTTGGAACCGGCGATGTGGACAAAGATGGCTGATTTATCCTGCTCGTCACCGCGACCTGATGACAGGGCATCGGTCTTGCAGATGACCATAAAACGGTTGTGAGGATCGGCGTAGTTGCCGACCTGTCTGGTGAGGTTGACCTGATCGATGCTCCAGTTATTTCTCTTGGCATCTGCTTGGACGACCTCATGAAAGGTGTTTCCGTCGGCCACCAGATAGACGGTGTATTTAAATTGCTCTCCTTTTGAGGGGTCATCGCCTCCGGGAGTTCGGAACTCCTTTTTTTCGAAGTCAGTGACAAGGGAAGGAAGGATCGCGCTCATTTCCTTCCAGACTCGCTTGGCTAACTTGCGCGCTGGATCGTGGTCGGTATGAAAGGAGCGAAGCATGAAATGATCGGTTTCTCTTTCCTTCCACTTGATGCTTGGGAAATGATCCGTTTGGCCGAAGGCAGGGAGCACTGAAGCAAGTGCGAAGAAGGAGACGAGAATCCTCATACGAAAATAGCATATGATTCCGGAGGGGAGGCGGCAATGCAGGATCTCACAAATTCTCAAAACCCTCATCAATTGGGCGACGCATCTGGGTGAGTCGAAGGCAGCGATATGATTGGGAAGCGACTTCCAAATTCCCCGATGGCGGGAGTGAGCATCAGCATAGTGCAAAAGATCACGATGCAGTTGGCAGATCATATTTTCCGTGAGCGGGATTTTACCGGAGTGGGCAAAGAGTTTTTATGGGGTCTTCGGAAAAATATCCGTTTATGGTCCAATTCAATCCATTAATGTCCAATGAGTCGTTTTTTCTGTATTCTCTTTGCTTCAAAAAAACCGGAGCCTTTTTGGGGCTCCGGTTTTTAGAGAGAGGCTTTGTGACCGGGATGGTCACGCCACTGGCTTACTTGTGGTTCACGCGGGTGAACTGCTTCAAGCGGAGGCCGTTGAGGGCGATGAAGCCGGTGGCGTCGTTTTGATTGTAGGCTTCTTCCTGGCCGCCTTCCATCGTGGCGATGTCTTCGTCGTAGAGGCTGTTCGGGGAACGGCGTCCGGCGTTCATGATGTTGCCTTTGTAGAGCTTGAGGCGGACTTCGCCGTTGACCGTCTTTTGGGTCTCGGTGACGAGGGCCTGGAGGGCGTCGCGCTCGGGGGCGAACCAGAAGCCGTTGTAGACGAGCTTGGCGTAGGTCGGAATGAGGCTATCGCGAAGGTGCTGGGCGTCGCGGTCGATGGTGAGGGTTTCGAGGTCCTGGTGGGCAGCCAAAAGAATGGTGCCGCCGGGGGTCTCGTAGATGCCGCGGCTTTTCATGCCGACGAAGCGGTTCTCGACGATGTCAACGCGGCCGATGCCGTGTCTGCCACCGAGGTGGTTGAGGAGGCGCATGACGCCGTAGGGAGTGAGGAGGGTGTAGCCGTCTTGCTCGCCCTTGACCTCGAAGTCAGCAAGCTCGCTAATGTAGCCGGAGAGGTTGTCGTTTTTAAGTCCGATGATCTCGCCTTTTTCGAAGAGGCACTGAAGATATTCGGGTTCATCTGGTGCGTCCTCGGGGGAGACGGAGAGGACATACATGTCCTTATCGGCGGGGGTGGTGCCATCATACCAGGTGTCCTCGAGCGCGCCGGCCTCGAAGGAGATGTGGAGGAGGTTCCGGTCCATGGAGTAGGGCTTGCTCTTGGAAGCCTGGACGTCGATGTCGTGCTTCTCACAATAGGCGATCATTTCGGCACGGCCGGGGAATTCCTCACGAAAAGAATCGTCACGCCATGGGGCGATCATTTTGATGTCAGGCGCGAGGGCATTGAGCGCGAGCTCGAAGCGGACTTGGTCGTTTCCTTTTCCGGTGGCGCCGTGGGCGATGGCGTCGGCGCCTTCGGCAAGGGCGACATCGAGCATGCCTTTGATGATACAAGGGCGGGCGATGGAGGTTCCGAGGAGGTAGCGGCCTTCGTAGACGGCGTTGGCCTGGAACATCGGGAAAATGTAGTCGGCAGCGAACTCTTCCTTGAGGTCGCCGATGTAGCACTTGGAAGCGCCGGTCGCGAGGGCCTTGGCTTCCAGTCCATCGAGCTCCTCGCCTTGTCCGACGTCGGCACAGTAGGCGATAATTTCCGCGTTGTATTTCTCCTTGAGCCAGAGAAGGAGAACGGAGGTATCCAGCCCTCCGGAGTAAGCGACGACAATTTTCATGACGCCTGCGGAATAGGCGAGAATCGGGGGTTTGGCAAGACGGGTTGCTGTTTAAAAAGGGGTGTCGATGTCGTCGTCTGCTTCGTCCGCGCGGAGTCCCGCTTTTTGAAGGAAGGTGATGATGAAGTCGAGGCGCTGGCGGACTTCTCCGGTTTCCAAAAGGCGTTGTCGATCGTTGGGATCGTGGATGAACTGCTGGGCGATGGCGTCGGCCGAGGTCGCTGCGTCATCGGCGCGGTCAAGGATGTCGTGGACTTGATCGCTGACCTGGGTCGGAAATTTCTTGAGCGCCATGTCGACTGCGGCTCGGAGGAGAACGAGGTAGTCCTCTTCTTCATCGTCCGAAAGGGTGGTGTTTAGAAGGGGGCGGATGGCTGCGACCGGGTAGGGTTTTTCATCGAACCACTTGTCGAAATGGACTCGAAAAACGCCGTGAAGGACGAGGTTGGAGGTGCCATCGTCAGCTTCCCGCGAGGCTCGGATGAGCCCAATCGTGCCGACCTTGGCTGCGTGGTCTTCGGGATTGAATGAGTCGGCCCCCAGGAGATTTCCGACGCAGAAAAGGCAATCGCCTTCGAGCGCTTCCGTCACCATTTGGCGATAGCGGTCTTCGAAGATGTGCAGGGGCATGGCTCCGTGCGGAAAGAGCACGGTGTCGGGTAGCAGAATGACACCGCATTTTTCGGGGATGGTGAGGGAGGACATGATGAGTTGCGGAGGTAGATTTTGACCACAGAATGAGCGGAAGGAGCAGAAGCTTGGTTGAGGGGGCTAGCGATTTGGATTGAGAATTCTTCGGATTTTGAGAGGGAGTACTTTGAAGTTGATTAGAAGTCCAAGTGGCAGGTCTGTGATCGCGAGGTAGCCTAGGATCCGGGCGTCATGAGCCTGCTTGAATGCGCTAACGACCTTTGTATCGACGATGATTTTTTCGACGACGAGATCAGGGCGTAGTTTGCCAATGAAACGCTCTTTGTAGTGAACTGGATATTCGGGCTGTTGCTCAAAATTCATCCCACGCTTTGAGAGGTCGATACAGAGTGCATTTTCATAGAGCTTCTCATCAAGGCCAGTCTCAGCTCTTTCTGAACCTCGATGGCAGCACCAATGATCTGCTTAGACAGTTCAGAATGACGATAATCCTCATCTTTATCAGGAAATCTCGTCATCTAAGTTTCTGCTTCTTCCGCTCATTCTGTGGTTAGAAAAATCACGCATGCTCAAGAGCTTGATTGAGGTCGGCGAGGATGTCGTCGATGTGCTCGATGCCTACGGAGAGGCGGACGAGTTCGGGTTTGATGCCTCCCGCGAGTTGCTGTTCTGCGGTGAGCTGGGAGTGAGTAGTGGTTGCTGGATGGATCGCGAGCGACTTGGCATCTCCGAGGTTGGCGACGTGGGAGAACATTTCCAAAGAGTTGATGAACTTGGCTCCAGATTCGGCTCCACCTTTGATTCCGAAGACCACGACACTGCCACCTTTTCCGCGGAGATACTTTTGGTTTTTGGCAAACTCGGGGTCGTCTTCGAGACCCGGGAAGCGGACCCACTCGACTTGCGGGTGGTCCTTGAGATACTTGGCGACCGCGAGGGAGTTTTCGCAGTGACGGTCCATGCGGAGAGGAAGAGTTTCGACGCCCTGGAGGAATTGCCACGAGTTATCGGGCGAGATGCAGGCACCGAGATTCCGAAGTGGGCCGGTGCGCATGCGGAGAATGTAAGCCAGGGGAGCGAGCATCTCAGGGAGATCGTGTCCCCAGCGGAGGCCGTGGTAGGAACCATCGGGCTTGTCGAAGAGGGGGTGCTTGCCGCCAGTCCAGTCGAAACGGCCGGAGTCGATCACGATACCGCCAAGTCCGGTTCCGTGTCCGCCGAGCCACTTGGTGAGGGAGTGGACGACGATGTCGGCTCCGTGATTGAGGGGGTTGGTGAGGTAGGGCGTGGAGCAAGTGGCGTCGACAATGAGAGGAAGGCCGTGGGCCTTGGCGATCTCGCCGACGGCGTCGAGGTCGGTGACTTCGAGCGCGGGATTCGAGACGGTTTCGCAAAAAAGGGCGCGCGTTTTGTCATCGATCGCGTTGGCGAATTGCTGGGGATCCTGGGAGTCGACGAAGCGGACTTCGATCCCGAGAGCAGGAAGGATATCCTTGAACTGGGTGTAGCTGCCGCCGTAGAGATTTTGGGCGGAGACGATGTTGTCGCCTGCTTCCGCGAGGTTGATGATGGAATTGAAAATGGCTGCGGTGCCGGAAGAGTGAGCCAGTCCCGCCATTTCGTGAGCGCCTTCGAGAAGGCAGATGCGCTTCTCGAGCACATCGGTAGTGGGATTCATGAGGCGGGTGTAAATATTACCTAACTCTTTGAGTGCAAATAAGTTAGAAGCGTGCTCAGTGTCCTTGAAAGTGAAGGCAGTCGTCCGATAGAGGGGGACAGCGCGGGAATGGGTTTCGGAATCAGGAGTGTGGCCACCGTGGAGGCAGAGGGTTTCGTGTTTCATGATGTAGGGATCATTAGCATCGATTTCGAGCCATGAAAAGCGAGAGCTCTAGGTTGCGGGCGCAATTCTTTGAAAAAGGAGTGCGAGAAGGGCGAGTCCCGGGCCGATGACGAGGAGGGGGGCGAAGGCCATATTTCCTGTCAGGGTGCCTACGAGCGCGAAGGGGCCGATGAAGAGGTAATCGACAAGGGGAATGGCAGCGAGGGTGCGCGAGACAAACTGCCCAATGTCTTTCGTAAGCCTCACTTTCTTGACGCAGAAGGAAAGGACGGCGAGGAAAAGAATAAGGGCAGGGAGGGCAGGCGCTTGAACGAGAAGGAGCATCACCCCGGAGGTGAAAAGGGCGGGGGCCGAAAGAAAAATGACGGGTACGATTTTTTGTGACGAGGTCGGAGACGGTGCCGATTCGTTTCGAGCCATCAGAGAAATCCCCAGGATGTAAGATCCCAAGCTCAGAGCCAGCAGGACCAGGCTCAAATAGAGCTGGGGATCCAGGGTGGTAAACTGTTTCCAGGTGAGAAAGCTGAAGGCGCAGGCGGGGTAAATTAAGGCCCGAGCTCCTGCCATGAAAAGAAAGCTGATCGGATGGACCTTGTGCCAGCGCGTGTAGGCAAGGATGCAGACGACGATTCCCGCCGCAAAAACGGCAAAAGTAGTGGCAACCAGAAAACCAAGAGCCAGTCCGCCGATCAGGAGAGAAAAGGCGAGCGTCCCAATCGTCCCGCGTTTCCAACGTCCCGAGGGAATAGGTCGATCATCGCGATTCTCGGCATCATAGGCTGCATCATACCAGTCATTAAGGAAGCAGCCTCCCAGATAGAGACAGGAAAGGGACAAGGCGATCAGTCCGAATGAGGGCATCTCGTGCCCTTTAAAGCTTATCCAACCGAGAATCGTGCCCAAAAGCGCGTTCGACCACACCGTTGGGAGGTTCGCAAATCGACTCATCGCAAGGAGATCGACGAAGCGCTGGTAGGAAATCATCGGCGCGACTCTGCCCTCAGAAATGGCCCCCTGCAAGACCATCTCACGCCTCACTTGGCAAAGAACCCTTTCTCCTGTAAGTCTCCGCCCGTGGATACGCAATTACTCGTCGCTGACTTTGAAGATTGGCGCGAAACTGTCACTGAAGCGGTGGCACTTTTGGAACAGGGAGAAGTCGTCGCTTTGCCGACCGAGACCGTGTATGGCCTCGCGGCTTGTGCTTTTAATGCCGAGGCTGTCGCCAAGATCTTCGAGGTGAAAGAGCGGCCTTCGTTTGATCCTCTTATCGTCCATATTGGTCGAAAAAGTGATCTGAAAAAGGTGGCCGTTGTTCCCGAGGAGATTCGGGAGCTGGTTGATGAACTCATCGAAGCCCACTGGCCTGGTGCTCTTACCCTTGTTCTTCCCAAGCATGAGGATATCCCTGATCTCGTCACTAGTGGATTGCCCACCGTCGCGGTCCGCCTCAGTGCTCATGAAATCATGTGTGAAGTGGCTAAAGTCCACGGGCCAATCGCTGCGCCGAGCGCCAATCGCTACGGCCGCATCAGTCCGACCTCTGCGCAAGCGGTGATGGATGAACTCGGTGGTCGCATTCCATTGATCATCGATGGCGGAGCCTGCCGCGATGGACTCGAAAGCACGATCATCGCGCCCACGATGACTGAGAAGGGTCCCGTGTTGCGCCTTCTTCGGCCTGGTCCCGTTTCCAAGGAAGACCTTCGGCTCATCGCTAAAGTCGAGCGAGTCCGCAACAAGCCGGGTGCGACGGTGGAAGCTCCCGGGCAGAGGGCAAGCCACTATGCGCCTGCGACGCCTCTGATGATCGTGACGAAGCCGGGTGAATTTGTCCCCGAGGAGGGGAAGAAATACGGCCTTCTTACCTACCGCGGGTCTGGAGGAGCTTGTTTGATCGATCTTACTGATTGGACCGCCACTCAGACTCTCTCACCCGGAAAAGGAAAACTTTCAGAAGCTGCCGTGCGCCTTTTTTACTGCCTGCGTCAACTTGACGCGGCGGGACTGGATCTCATCGTTGCTGAACCTGTCGCCAACACCGGAGTAGGAGTTGCGATCATGGATCGACTGAAGCGAGCCGCCGCGGCCCATTCTTAAAGGTAAAGATGATCGCTCGACTCCTGCTCTTAAGCCTCTTTTTTCAGGGAGCAATGGTGGCGCAGGTCCGCATGAAACTTGCTGATGGCTTCGACTTCCCAGTGGGGAAGCCAAACGCGGATGGCTACTACAAGGCGCGGGGCCTGCGACTGACCCCGCCCGTTCACTTCGGCGAAGACTGGAATGGTAATGGCGGGGGAGACTCCGATCTTCACGATCCCATCTACGCCGTGGGCGATGGCGTGGTCACGTTTGCGGCTGATGTGCGTGTTGGTTGGGGGCGCGTGATACTCATTCGTCATGCTTATCGCGATCTCGGGACCGGGCAGGTCAAGTTTGTCGACTCCCAGTATGGTCATCTACGGTCGATGCTGGTGAAAAAAGGGGATATGGTGAAGCGAGGTCAAAAAATCGCAACGATGGGAAATAATCGGGGCATGTATGCCGCTCATCTTCATTTCGAAATCCGCTACAATCTTAAGATCGGGATGTGGCGGGAGAGCATCGTAAAGTCTCAGGAAAACTGGGCCGATCCGACTCAATTTATTCGTAAATATCGTCGCCTAAAGAAAGAATGGCGCCCTGTGATTGTTCCTACTGGAACTTATCGCGAATACCGCGGGCACACCGGTCTTTGAAAGATTTTCTCATGTCCAAGCAAAAGCTCAAACTCGCCTTTACCGTGGTGCTCGTTATCATCGCGGTTTACCTCAAGCTGAAGGATTCTACGAAACCTTCCGATGGCACCCAGCGGACGGAAAACGGTGAACTCGTTAGTCAAGAAGACGAGAAGCAAGGGAAGTTCTCGCAACCACACCGTCGAACCGGTCTTTGGGATCATCAAGGCAGTGATGGGCTTTCGTGGGTTCAGTCTGCGTAGCAAAGAGAAAGTCAGCGGCGAATGGACGCTGGTCTGCTTGGCCTACAACCTCAAACGCCTCCACGGGATGGTGGGAAGTGTGACGAACGGAGCGGGCGGCTCGAAATCGGCTGCC
>ENA-OSJC01003878-OSJC01003878.1-marine-metagenome-genome-assembly--contig:-NODE-3878-length-10503-cov-4.430366_pt1 | contig 10503 bp, 13 predicted proteins | sample MGYA00237885_ERZ534234 | MGnify/ENA primary metagenome ERZ534234 (study PRJEB26413, sample SAMN06343907) | marine metagenome | isolation source: coastal waters | place: Atlantic Ocean: West Antarctic... | reverse complement strand
TGCCGTCATCATCTGTGGATGAAAAAATATTTCCATCGCCATCTAAATCTAAATTAAATAAACTTTCTTGCCTATTAATTTCACGTTGTTCTGCCGTTAATAAACCCGATAAAGCTAAGTCACTTTGTGCTGCGTATTTATCTGTTCTGGTTCTATTTTGTTCCGCACGTTGAGGTGTCATCATTGTGTTAGTTAATTGATCTAATGCGCCACCTTTAGTTCCACCACTCCACATCGTACCTGTGTCTGGATTAATACCAGCAACTGCACCACGAAATGCCACATTAGGATCAATACCAGTAAATGCGTTTTCAGCAAATTCCCTAGCGGATGGAGTTGTTTTAGAGTAAACTGTATTGCCTGATTTGCTTATTGTGTAGCCTTTTTGAACCAAATTTGCTTTTTGGGATGGAGTTAATTGGTTAAAGTTTTGATCATCTGAAACTGTCTTTTGGTCTTCTGGAGTTGTTCCAGATAATAAACCTTTAGCCCACTTACCTATTTTACTAAGCGTTTGATTGTTATCTGATGGCCCTTCTCCTGAACTAATACCAATTCCACTATCCAACCCACCGTCAGTGCCACTGCCGTCATATCCACCTTTTCCATATCCTGCTGGCATATTACGCTCCTTGTGCCTGTGTGGGATTAGGCATCGCTGCGGTTACGCTACTCAACGCACCCATGTCGCCCTGACCCATTCTCTTCTTAATATCGTCAACTTTCTGCGCTAAATACGCATTCATGTCCAACCCACCTGGCGGTTGACCACCCTGTGGTGGCATTCCACCCTGTGGTGGTGGAGGTGGCATTCCACCTTGACCTTGCTGCTGTTTCATCATCATCGCTTGCTCTCGTGTCATCCCAAATGCAGATGGATTAATTGGCCTGATTGAATCTAAAATATCATTCGGTGACATTCTTAACAGCCTCCATCTGGATCTCTGCTTGGATCTTCTCACGTTCTAATTGTATCTTAGAGGCATTCTTCTCACGTTCAAGTTGTAAATCAGCCTCCAGCTTCTGTATTTTAGCCTGTAAATCTTGCTGTGCCTTCATTTGCTCGATTTGCATGTCTTGCTGTGCCTCAGCTTGCTTGATCTGAATTGAAGATTGAGCCTTCGCCTGATCTGACTCGATTTGTGACTGTGTCCTTGCCTTCAGTGCCTCAGTCTCAAGTTGCGCTAATTGCTGTGCGTACTGTAGCGGATTGCCTTGCTGACCCTGTTGCTGTTGCATTGCCTGTTGAATTGCAGGGATTGGCTGCATTTGTGGAGCCTCCTGTACAACTTGTGCCGCTCTCTGGCTAATCAATCGGTCCATCTCAGGGTTTATATCCTCAAATTTAAAGTCTGGTTTCCTAAAGTCTGGCAATACTGGCAACTGAACGCCCACACTTTCCTCCATGCGGATTCTGTAAAGTAACGCAATATGCTCTGCAATATGTGCAAGCAACACTGGACCCATTGTCTGTTGAGCTGCTGGGTTGCCAGCCAACGTCGGATCTTGCATGAATTGCATGTGAACCGCAATGTGCGAGTCGTGGTCTTGCTCAACAAAGGCTCGAATTGGCTTGCCGTACATGACGCTCATATTCTCGTCAATCGGGTCAAGCATAATAGCCTCTTCAGGTTTCTTCAGTATCTCATCAATGTTAGGTATCCGTATCGCCTCGTACATCCTCTTAAACGCTGCGTACATATCGTGGAGCTGTGGAGCGGCCTTTGCCATTTCCAAAATAGCCTGAGCCTGTGCAATACGCTGTGATGTGGAAAAGATGTTGGGGTCGCTTACAGGAATAACGTCGATTCGACCGTCGAAGTCCGCTGCAAAGACTTCCTCGCTACTTCCCGATAGCGCAAATGTAAACGACTCGGGCAGGTTCTCGGCATTGAGATCAGCGAGCAGCTTAAACTCCTGCCCCTGCGCGTAATGCAGTCTCTTGTGGATAGCGGAGAAAGCCTTAGAGCCTTGCTCAATAAGGGCTACTGTCGTACCCACAGGTGCATTAGGGCTTACATCCCCAACATTTAAATCTGCTGTGCTGGCAAATCTCTGTCCAGCCTGAACTATAAAGCCAAGCAAGTTAAACAGTGACTGGCTAGGCTCCTTAAATGGCAACGGCATAATAGCTTTATTAACGTCGTCAACCGTCGCATCTAAATCAACAAATTCCCCAGGGTTAACTTGAACCTCACCGCCTGAAACTCGACCTCGTAATTTAAAACCGCCCTGCATATTTGAAAAGGCCGCTGAATCTAGTAATGCCCGAAGCGATCCAGTAGCTGCCTTGCCCAGTCCACCGATTAAGTGGAATAAACCAAAGCCATAAAAACCAAGGCCAGGTAGAAACTTGTAAGACACAAACCAGTCACGTCTAAGTTTACGCTCGTCATCTTCACGCCAGTTACGTCTTATGCTAACAATTTCATTGCTGTCATAGTCAATCGTGACAACGTAAGGCAATCCGACAACTGTGTCGCTGTCCTCGTCCTCATCATTATCATTCACGCCATCAAAGGTATCGTAGACGTGCATCTCAAGCAATGTCATCATCTTATCTTGCGCGTCATCGCCAAACTGATCTACGCCCTCGATCTCACCAATTATATCGCCTGATGGATCGGGATCTCCTCCCTGATACTCAGCAGGTAGGTAATAGCCAGATTGGACGTACCGATTGTAGTCGTTCTTCGGCATTCTAATAACTTGCGTGTATCGAGGTGAGGTATATAAATCTTTACTCTCTGGGGCGACAATGAAATCTTCTGCCTTGACAAACTGGGAACATTGCCTGTCCATATTTGTATCCCACCAAACTTTCTTGAAAGTCTGACCAACCAACGGCAACTGAAATAACATCTGATCTAAGTCAGGGAAGTATTCTGGCATCTCTTGCGTAATCTGGTAATTCATAAATTCCCGAACACGACGTGCCTGTTCCTCAAGTTCCTCATTGGGATCACCAACAATAACCGTCTTAACAGGACCGCCACTTGGGTATAGCTCGACAATTGCCTTGGCATTAAACTGGGTTGCAGCTTCCGCTATCATTGGATGTACAACTGTAGATAAACCGCGCACCGCACGTTCATCTTCTGATTCATCCATGCCACCGTCAGGATCTAGCGTCTTTAAGCCATTCTTGTAACGCTCTTCCCACTCAGATCGAGACTCTCGGTCGTTCTCGTAATATGAAATAAGTGTCTGGCCTTTTCGAGCCAATTCATTATCCTCAATAACCTCAGCTAAGTTTGAATCAAACTCACTATCTTTCTCTGCGGTTATATCAAGGTCTGGGTCGCCAATAAGAACTTCGTCATTCCCAATGTCCTCGACTTGTAAATCATCGAGGGGCGTTCCCTCTGCGAATGGTGCTAATTCTGTAGGAACCGTTGGTGACCTAGCCATACATTGTCATCCTTCTTTGCTCTGGGTATTCGTCGTCTTCGTAGTCGTTGGAGTGCGTTACAAACCAACCTTTTCTCAACCTTAACCAAGCCTGTGTGCATGTGTCAACAATATCGTTATTACCACCTGCTGGGAAGGCTGCACATATATCTATTAAATCCTTAGCCCACTTTCTATCTGAAGGAAAGAATATTCTGCCATCTTCTAGCAATGCGGAACTTGCGTGCGCCCTCGCTTGCTTATCTCGATCAGGATTGTAAGCCAATACTGGAATGCCAGCCATACGCAAGTCATCCAATAAACTACTTCCGCTTGCCTTCTTCTCTATCAGAACTGCGTCAGGTTCCCAATCCTCGTAGGCATCCTGGGCAATACGTCTTAAGTCAGGGTAGCTGACCCTGTCGTACCACATCTCCAAGACAATGACGCTCATTAATCCCTCGTGTTTAAATACACCCCACGTTGTTCTGGCAGAGTAATCAGCGGATTCTTTTGTGCTGTACGCAGTGTCCCACGATTGCAGCACATACTCAATATTGTTTGGTAAGTCTTTATTTTCCCAGGGAACCCACCAAGACGCCTTTAGAATACCGCCACCCTTTGGTGCAGGTCTCTGCTGAAGCTGACCAGCACTTGCGTAGCTGCCAAGTGACCTCTCTAAGTTACTTAGTGTTTTCTCATCAACACGGTCAGGCCAGAGCAACTCACCCTCAGAAGTTCTGGGATCTGTAAAGCCTAAAGATGATTTGATTGGCGTTGGGTGACCTATTTCGTATCGAGCTGGTAACATTAGGTGGTCCCACTCATCTCCCATCTCGTTTGCCAAAATATGGCCTGTAAGGTCTTGCTCGTTGACGCGCTGCTGGATTATAATGAAGGCTCCAGTCTTAGGGTCGTTCAGTCGAGTTTGCATGGCCTGGTCCCACCAGTCCAGTACACCTTGCCTGACAAGCGAAGATTCACTTTCTCGGATATTATGGGGATCATCAATAATAATTATATCGCCACCCTCACCAGTTAAAGCACCGTCAACTGACGTGGCAATCCTCGCCCCACTTTTATTATTCTCAAAGCGTTGCTTTTGGTTTTGATCTGACGTTAGGTCAAAGGCATCAGCAAAGTGATCCTGATACCACTTACTGTCGAGCAACCTGCGACATTTAACGCTATCCCTGATCGACAGGGAGCTTGCGTAGGAGGCGTAAAGGAATTTCTTGTCTGGTTGCTTTGCCCAAGTCCAAGCTGGCAGTGCCACGGCAACTGAGATAGACTTCATGTGTCTTGGCGGTACATTAATGATTAATCTCTTGATGTCACCCTCGACAACTGCCTGGAGGTGGTCAGAGATTGCGTCAATGTGCCAGTTGTTTATGAATGGCTGGGCTGGCTCGATACTAGGCCAACTAGCCTTCGTGAACTCCCTCAATGATCTGCGGTACTTCTCCGCTCTCACTTGCTCCAGAGTTAATCCTGCTAAATGATGCTTCAATTGATTCAAGTTGGTCATCTGGTATCCTTGTTAAATCTATGACGTGCCTCTGCTCTACAGTTGACTGCACCTCCTGCTTATCAACCCACCCTGCTCTGTTTTTCAAATAGAAAATCATGGCAGTATTATCCTTGTCCACCGTGGCCTTTTCATACAGGGCATTGGTTACATTTGCGATACCCTTGCCTCGACCTCTTTTTATTGCATCGGAAAAATCGGAATATTCGTTTTGTTTATCAAACAAAGTTGCCTTGTGAACACCCAACACAAGAGCGATCTGATCGACAGTTAAGCCTTGTGCAGCTAGGTTTTCTACCTGTTCACATACTTCTGGAGTGACCTCAAATCTTGGCCTCCCTACCTTACGTTTTTCTTTATTCATCCCTGAAACCTTTTCTCAGTGGTTAACCGTAGTTTTAATATACACATATTTACGCAAAAAAAAAGCCCCACCGAAGTGAGGCTAATTTTTGTTTAAATTTATTATAATTATTTTAAATAATGTGGCCCTGTCCAACTTATTGAATAATTGCCATCTAAAATATTTCCTCTTGCTTGATTTCTTGCAGGAGTATTCCAACTTGCTGGTTTTAAAATGTCACCTTTTTTAAATTTATTATCTTCATCTGTATTAACAATAAATCCCCATACACTTCCTCCATTTTCTGTAGTTATTTTAATGTATTTTCTACCATTTTTAAATCCAAGACTATTATTAAATCTATTAGTCATTTCTGTAAAATGTTGGCTTTCTGGTTCTACAAATTGTCGTCTTCCAGAATAATCGTTTTTAATTGCATTTAATAAAGTGTTTATTTTTTTTTCCATTTTGTTTTTCCCTAATTTGTTTATATATATTATATAATAGTATTTACTAGCATATACAAGGGCTAGATTTAAAATAAAAAAAAGCCCCACCGAAGTGAGGCTAATTCTCTCAGGGAAATTCTATTTAATTAATTTACTTTTTATCCTCTATAACTTCAAAGCTATCTGTACGAACCCACATTGCAACTAAAGATATATTGCCAATATCTTTTATTATAATGTGACGTATTGAGTTTATTTTATTGCTGTTTACAATTTTTGCAACAAAACTCATCCCACCAACATCTTTACTTAAAATATTTCCAGTTTTTTCAGAGTCTATAAATTTAATAAAAGACTTATCACCTTTATATTTCATCTCCTCTGGAATAGAATATTCAGCCATATCAACCCCAATCCTTTTCATCATCCTGACCGTTGTAGGCCGTCAGGTACGCCTCAATTTGACCTTTTGTCATTTTGTCTCGCTCCACTCTATCTGACTGGTATGCGTAACCAGAATAGTAATGTGGCTCTGGCCTCCTTCCGTAGTAGGCATCTACAGAGCCTCGTTGCGATGCTGATTGCTGTGCATGTGTATCCATAATTAAACTCCTATAGAATTAATTTTATGCAAAGGATGAGACACAATCCTTGTGAACTTAACTTCACCAGATGGGTCATTGTAAGTCACAACTTCCTTCTTTGAGAACTCAAGGTCATCAAGTACATTACTATCACGTAATAGATTTCCGTCAAACTCATCATTGGTTTTGATGTCGTGCAGTGACAAGAGTGAACTTGGGGCGTCACCGTAACCTTCAACCCACTCAACAAAGAACTTCTTATTTTCATCTTGCTCTTGCTGATGGGCTATATCAGAATCTCTCTCTGCCTGATCATTATTTCTAGCCCAAGTTCTTTCACCTTCGTCAAATTCTATAGTCATTTTATTTCTCCCTGATTTAATGGGGAGACTAAGCTCCCCAATTTATTATCGTCTAAAATCTTCTATATTAAAATCTTCAGCTTCTTTTACTGCCTCTTCAAAAACTGTAAAAGGATCTCTTCCTGATATTGTTTTATAACCTTCTATTGTGGCTTTAACTCCATCACCTGTAAATGCAGTCACAACTCCTACACTCTCATAATCCCAACCATTCCAAGTATACTTTATATCCCATGCTGGAAAACTCTTATTCCACTCTCCAGTTGCACCATCTACTACTCTCTCAAATTTAAAGTTTGGTGAAACCTCAGAACCTTTTATATTAACGTAACCCATTTTATTTCTCCCTGTTGATATTTAATACATAATAGCAAAGACTAGCATATACAAGTGCTAAATGTAAAATAAATAAAAAAAGACCTCCACCCAAAATTAATCAAGTGGAGGCCAGTTCAGCTCAGTGTCTTAGGGAGAAACACATGATATCAAATTAAGGCGGTTGATATCACTCTGAGCTAACCTCGGAGGCTAGGGCAAGATATGCCGCACCATCCATCGAGCTGTCTTCATCTGGTTTGTACGCCAGTCTCGAAACTTTTAAAAGGCTCATCATCACACAGGCATCGTGTGGCGATATATCTATACTGGTGTAAGCTGACCACAACGCAGCTAACTTCTCGAAACTTTCCTGTGGCTTTCCATATTCAGATTGCCTTGCACCATCTACAATCATTGCCGCATCAATTAATAACTTACTCGCTCTTGCCATTTTTAATTCTCCAAAAATTATCTGGCACATGATCTCCACAGTACCAAGTTCCCATTTCTTTTCTTGCGCTACTAAACCCGATTCCGAACGAAGCTACGGAATGACCACAAATACTGCACGGGTGGATAAATACTTTAGAACCCACCACACCTCTGAGACCTCTAAACTTTGGCCTCCTAATTTCCTCTACATCATCCATATGAACCACCTTTTTTCGATCATGATGAATATATATGAATACCTATAGGTAATTCATATTATTCCTACATTGTATGATTTGCTTATGAAACGTGTATGAAATGTATGAAACGCATTTATAAGTTATTGTTTTTATTATATATAATTTTTCATACATTTTCATACTTTTCCTTCATTACTAAGTATCCAGATTTGACCCATATTCATACAGATAAAGTCATGTGAAATCAGTGCCTCGATTGTCTGTCTCCAGGCTGTCCTTGAGTTGGCTCCCGTAAATTTTCCCTTGAAATGTTCGTAGATTTGATCCTCTGGAATGACCCAATATGTGTGTGCTTCAGGCCAGCCAGTTCCACCCTGATTTGGTGTGCCGAACTTATCCGATCGAAGCTGCCTGAAACATTCCAAGAATAACTTCTGGTTCTTACCCTTGGGTGTTTTCTTCTTTGAATCCTCTATTTCAGATTCATCTGCCTTCTCTATAACACAGGTCGTTATGTCATCACCGTCGGGATCTGTTCCAAGGATTGCCACATTTAATTTAAAACTAAACGCAGCTCCCCCCTCCAAGTCTCTCTGCTTTGTTGAGAGTGCAGTGCGAATCCCTGAACCTTCATCAACATCCAACTCTATCTCTGTGTCTAAAGATCCCCGAAGTGCCGACGATCCCCTAGCACCCCGACTTGTATCCTTCCCAGAGTGGTGGACAATCATGAGATGTGCGCCAGATAAGTTCCGCAGCAAATCACAGTTCTTAATGAATTGAGACATATCTTCCGACGTGTTTTCATTTGCACCAGCCATTGCACGACTGAGTGTATCCACGACAATCATGGCAATCTCACCTTTCTCATCCCGAATCTCATCACAAAGTTTGGTGAGCGTGGGAAGATCAACCTCAGTATTAAACAAGTCAACTGGACTTGGCCTAACTGCAAGTAATGCATTTTCGTCACCGTAGTGTTCCTTGAGGGCAAACACCCTGTTCCTGAAGCTGTTGCCACCCTCAGTTGCAAGGTAAAGAACAACACCCTGGGTTATTTTATTGCCGTTCCACTCTCTGCCCGTAGCGATGTGCCAAGACATATCAAGGGCTAGGAATGACTTACCAGTATTGGATGAGCCATACAGACAGCTCAGTTGATTAGATCCCAGCCAATTCTTTATGAGATAATTATTCGTGAGGATTGGCTCTGCATCATCAGCCCAGAACACCTTGTCCTGATATCGCTTTGGTGTGAGTGCATTAATAACTGCCTCAGCTCCACCACTAACCCAGACATCATTGAAGTCCATATCCTTTGGTGGCAGTAGGTAATTGACATTGTGGTCAGACTTACAAGCCTCAGCTCCTTTTATCCCAGCGTCATCATTGTCAGCACAGACAACTATCTTTGCATTTGGCTTGGCCTGTTTGATTGAGGCCACAACCGCTGCCAAATTATTAGCGTTTAAAGCGAAAACGCAGGGTTTTGAAGTGGCTTGGAAAATACTCGCAGCGTCAGCAAATCCTTCAGAAATATAACAAAAGTCTGAGATTGTACCGCCAACCACACTGAAGTTGCCAATAATTGGCATTCCCTTTGTGAATTTCTTAACACCCTCACCGTCAATTGTCTGACTTCCAACCTTCTTACCCTCAGAATTAATGATGGGTATGATGAGGTTATCACCTGACACCAGTGCGTTGTGTTGATTAATGCGTTTCTTTGTGAGGTATGGGTGGATTTGCTCAGGCCAATCTATTTCTTTTTTAGTGAATGTATTTTCACTTTTCTCGAATGATGGATATAACCCCTGATCCCTGAGATTTTCAATGATAGATTTCCAGTCATTACACTGCCGACACTGAACTTTAACCTCGCCACTATAATTACTAATCCAAAACCTGTCCTTACCTCCACAGGCTGGACAGGCTCCATGCCACTCACCTCTTGCTAATTGTTTTAAATTTAACGCACTTATGATGTTTCCTGCGTAGTCATCCCAATATGCGTTGTTTTTATTTCCCTCATGTTGTATCATTTTATTGCCGCCTAACAATATCTTGTGTTTCGTTTGTGGTAGTTCAGCCCCTAAGCCTCTCCAAGCTTTCCCAAGGGGCTGAACTTTTTTATACTACATTAGAATCAAAATGGAATTTCATCATCTAAGATGTCTTCAACCTTATCGGCTGGCTTGCTCGCAAACGGATCATCCGTCGTGTAGCCATCCTGAACCTCGAACGGGTCGTTGCTTACTTTCTCTGGTGCTAACTCCAGAACTTGGATTGCCCTAATTCTGAGCGACACCCCGTAATTTTCTACGCCAGTATTGTAAGGTACGACTGTCACAGCGATATTTGCCTTAGATCCAGTTGTCAGCCTGAAGTCCTCTGGTAACTTATTTCGCTTTGCATCCACTTGAGATGGTGGCCTTGTCTTATCAGAGCCATACTTGGCCTTCAGTGTACACTTACCAATGAACTGAGTTGATCCGTCGTCAGACTTTTCAGACTTAGCTGGCAGACGCTTTGGTTCTTTAGGCCAGTTGTTTTTTGTATCCATAGCGACGGCATTGTTATACGCCTCCATACAGATACGACGAAGATTAACTGCCTCCTCTTTATCCATAATGAAACTGGTATCATACGCAGCTCCGTCGGCATCCCAATTACATGAGACTGATCTCCTCTCACCGTTGTCGAACCGATACGGCTGATTTAATCTTGGGTAAAGTATGGACACAGAATTAATGATATACTGCATTGTTTTTTAACTCCTTCTTTGTTTTGCGTAGCACCCCTACGCTGGGATTTCAAAATCAGTTTTAACCATCCATGAAGGGAGAGCGATGGTGTTAACTTCAGGCCAACCTGTGGAGTAATCCCCATTCATGTCA
>ENA-OSJC01003871-OSJC01003871.1-marine-metagenome-genome-assembly--contig:-NODE-3871-length-10513-cov-11.525776_pt1 | contig 10513 bp, 3 predicted proteins | sample MGYA00237885_ERZ534234 | MGnify/ENA primary metagenome ERZ534234 (study PRJEB26413, sample SAMN06343907) | marine metagenome | isolation source: coastal waters | place: Atlantic Ocean: West Antarctic... | reverse complement strand
TTTTTTTGTGTCTTTATCCACGCTACAGGAGAAGATTAGAGTTACACACAGAGACAGTAATAATAATTTTTTCATGCCTCAATATTACTGAAAATTAATGAAAGTATTTTAGTAGAAAAATGGTGGTGAAAAAATATTTACCTTAACAACTTAACCTGACCATTGTACTTATAATTTTGGCCATAAACGTTTTCAATTTCAATTATATATAAATATATCCCCTGAGGAAGCTGATCATCATTAATTGATTGTCCATTCCATCCAATATTTATAGAATCACTAGAAAAAACTTCTCCTCCCCAACGGTTAAAAATGATCATATTGAATTTAGTAATCCCTACTCCAAAAGGCTTAAAGATATCATTAAGATTATCATTAGATGAAAAAGGTGTAAAAGCATTTGGAATAAAAATATTAAAATCTGTTATTCTTACTTCCTTAGTTAAAGTGTCTAGACAGTTAAAATTAGATTTTGTAATTAAGGTTACAATATAAATTCCAGTATCCGCATACGAGTGGTAAGCTATAGAATCACTAGAAAAATAATTATCTCCAAAGTCCCAATTCCAAAATAAAATTTCTTGTCCATTTGGATCTGTTTTATCCGCAAATAAAATTGGATCCTCTAACTGCTCATATAATTTCTCCCAATCAGAAGCAATAACAAAATCAATAATAGGTCCAGGAATATTAGCAATATTAATAGAATCATTAATTTCACATAAGTTAGCATCATTTACAATCAGATTATAATTACCTGAATAGAAATTACTAAAATCATTTAAAGTAACTCCATTACTCCAATTATAAGCATATGGCTGTGTCCCTCCTGTGACATTAACAAGTACTTTTCCTAAGCCTAATTTACAAGTGTCTGGAAAAATAATCACAGCCATAAATAATGAGTCAGGTTGAACTAAAGTGATAGAATCAATCACTTGACAATTATTAGCGTCATTAAGACTAAGTAAGTAATTATCTGCTATTAAGTTGGAGATATTATCGCTAGCGCTACCAGTACTCCAGGCATAAGAATAAGGCAGAACACCACCTAATACTATCGTCTGAATTGCGCCATCATTAAAACCAAAACAACTAATATCATAGCCGTTGTATTCGCTGGTAATATCAAGATCTAATGTAAGTATATTAGGCTCTAATAATGGGATATCTAATGTTGTTAGACAACCAAGGTTATCAAGAATATTAACAGAATATATATTTGCAATTAAATTAGAAATAGAATCTACAATAGATTGACTAGTCCATAGGTAAGAAAAAGGAGGGTATCCCCCAGAAATATTAAGTTTAATCCATCCATCATCTGAACCAAAGCAAGAAATATTAAAACCATTATAATTTGATGTTTCAAAATCATTAATCTGAATAATATTTACTGGTTGAATAAGTTCAATTAATGTGTCTATAACGCACATATTCGCATCAGTAATTGTTAAAGAATATATTCCAGCATATAAATTGCCTAAGTATCCTAAAGTAGATGTAAAAGAATTTGGACCAGTCCAGCTATATTGATAAGGAGGAAATCCAGAATTGCTTACCATATTTACATCAATAAAACCTGTATTATCTCCAAAGCATTGAATATCTAGATAATTGATTGTAAACTGAATCTGATCTTCTTCAAATACTTGAATAGAATCACTAGAAAAACAACCATTTGAATCAGTTATTGAATAATTATAATAGCCAGCAAAAAGATTACCCAAACTATCTGAGCCCCAACTAATAATATAAGGGGCAATACCGCCATTAACATCTAAGGAAATACTTCCCGAATTTTCTCCAAAGCATGCAATATCAATAACATTAGAAGTTACAATTAATTCATCGGGCTGATCAATATAAAATATGGTATCTAAATCACACCCAAAACTATCTACTATTAAACAAGAATAGCTACTATCTCCTTGTAGTTGAGAAACATCCTCTGTTCCAGCGCCATTAGACCAAAGAAAAGTATAAGGAGGAGTTCCTAATAAAATTTCTAAATCAATTTCTCCGCTAAGAACTCCAAAACATTCAACATCAATAACATTTGCTGAAGCAGATAAATTATCTGTGATCAATAAATTTAATGTTACTATACTATCACAACCAAAGGAACTGGATAAAGAATCAATATAGATTCCAGATGTATCATACAAGGTACCTTCGAAAAAATAAAAACCACATGCATCAACAAAGATATTTGTATACTCAGACTCTATAATAAGTAAGTTTAGTATTGCTAAACTATCACAGCCTGCCACAGTAGTAAATAAACTATCGTATACTCCACTAAAATTATAATTAATGCCATTCCATAAATAACCATCACAAGAAGTTACTACACTAGTAGATGTGTCTGAATTATTAATAGTTAATGTTAAAGTCGCCGAACTATCACAGCCATTAAAAGAAGAGTAAACTTTAGTATACTGTCCGCTATTAAAATATGTAGTTCCGTCCCAAGCATAAGAATCACAAGCAGTGTCTGAGAAAAAAGAAAAGGAACTGTTTTTTATAGTTAAATTAAGTATTGCAAGACTATCACAGCCTTCATTTGTTGTTAATAAGGTGTCATAAACACCAGTAAAATTATATACAATCCCATTCCACAAATAAGTATCGCAAGAAGTTATCACATTATTTGATGTATCTGATCTAGTAATTGTCAAATTAAGGACAACTAAACTATCACAACCTAAACTATTAGTAAAGAGACTATCATAAACTCCACTTTGAGTAAAGGAGATGCTATTCCACTGATATATGTCACAAGAATTTACAATACTAATTGATGTATCTGAATTAGTAATTGTAAGATCAAGGACAGCTAAACTATCACAGCCTAAACTATTAATAAAGAGACTGTCATAAACCCCACTTTGAGTAAAGGAGATACTATTCCACTGATATAAGTTACAAGAAGTTACATAACTAATTGATGTATCTGAATTAGTAATTGTAAGATTAAGGACAGCTAAACTATCACAACCCTCAATAGTAGAAAATAAGCTATCATAGACTCCACTTTGAGTATATGTAACCCCATTCCATAAATATGAATTACACGAGCTTGTTAGGCTATTTGATGTGTCTGAATTAGTAATAGTTAAATTTAGGATTGCTAAACTATCACAACCAATACTATTTATAAGTAAAGTATCATAAATGCCACTTAAAGAATAGGTAATACCATTCCATAAATAAGTATCACAAGAGGTTACTAAGCTAGTTGATGTGTCTGAATCAATAATAGTTAGTATTAAAGTAACAATACTATCACAACCATTTATGGAATTATATAAATTGGTATAAAAACCGTTAGAAGAGTAGTTTACACCATCCCAGTTGTAAGAATCACAGGCTGTAATAATTATTGATGATGAAGAACCATTAATAATAGTAAGATCTAATGTAACAGAACTATCACAACCATCAATGTTAGAGTAAATATTAGTGTAAAGACCGGTATTATTATAAACAACGCCATCCCAAGAATAAGAATTACATGAAGTATCTGTAAACATGGAAGATGAGCTAAAGTTTATAGTTAAATCTAGAACCGCTAAACTATCACAACCTTGACTACTTGTAAATAAACTGTCGTAAACTCCTCCAATATTATAGATACTTCCATTCCACAAATAAGAATCACAAGAAGTCACTACACTGGTAAATGTGTCTGAATTATTAATCGTTAAATTAAGTGAAACAGAGCTATCACAATTATTAATACCATTATATATATTTGTATAAAAACCAGAAGAAGAATAGATTAAACCATCCCAAGTATAGGAATCACAAGCGCTAATGTTAACTGTTGATGAAAAACTATTCAGAATAGTAAGATTTAAAGTAACAGAGCTATCACAACCGTTTAAATCTGAATAAACATTAATATATTGAGCAGTAGAATCATATACTAAACCATCCCAAATATAGGAATCACATGCTGTATCTAAAAAAACAGAGGCTGAGTTAGAATTGATTGTTAAATCAAGGATAGCCAAACTATCGCAGCCTAAAGTATTAGTAAAGAGACTATCATAAAGCCCGTCAACATTATAGATACTTCCATTCCATAAATAAGAATCACAAGCAGTGACGATACTAAATGAAGAATCCGTTAATGTTATTATTAAATCTAGAACAGCTAAACTATCACAGCCTTGAGAGTTGGTAAATAAACTATCATAAACTCCACTTACATTATAGTTGATTCCATTCCAAATATAGGGCCCACAAGAGGTTACTATGCTAGTAGAAGTGTCAGTTAAAGTAATTATTAAATTAAGTATAGCTAAACTATCACATCCTTGAGTATTAGTAAATAAGCTATCATAAATTCCAGAAGCTGAATAGGTAATTCCATTCCATAGATAAGAATTGCATGAAGTTACTAGACTAGTAGATGTGTCAGAATTAGTAATCGTTAAATTAAGGATAGCCAAACTATCACATCCTTGTAAATTGGTAAATAAACTATCATAAACTCCACTTACATTATAAGTAGTACCATTCCAAAAATAAGAATCACAAGAGCTTAATACTGTTGTTGAAGAAGATGAGTTATTAATTGTGAGGTTAAGAGTTACCGTACTATCACAACCATTTAAATCTGAGTATACATTCACATACTGACCGGTTGAATAATATATCACCCCATCCCAAGTATAATCTTCACATGAGGTGTCTGAAAAAACAATAGATGAACTAAAATTTATTGTTAAATCTAGTATAGCTAAACTATCACAACCTTGAATATTGGTAAATAAACTATTATAAATACCACTGGTATTATATGAAATACCATTATTAGCATTCCAATAATAATAATCGCAAGAAGTAACTGTAATAATAGATGAGTCAGTATTAGTAATTGTTAAATTTAATATAGACAAACTATCACAGCCTTGAGAGTTTGAGAATAAACTATCATAAACTCCACTTAAATTATAAGTAGTACCATTCCAAAAATAAGAATCACAGGAAGTAACAACCGATGTATTAGTATCAGAGTAATTAATAGTTAAATCAAGAATAGCTAGACTATCACAGCCAGTAACATTGGTAAACAGACTATCATAGACTCCACTACTTGTGTAGGTTGTTCCAAGCCATGTATAATCATCACAAAAAGTAATAGAAGATGTTGTTGTGTCAGAATTTGTGATTGTAAGATAAAGGATAGCTACACTGTCACAGCCTTGGGAGTTCAAAAATAACCTATCATAAACTCCACTTACATTATAGGTAGAACCATTCCATAAATAAAAATCACAAGAGGTTACAGTTATAATAGATGAGTCAGAATTAGTAATTGTTAGATAAAGAATAGCCAAACTATCACAGCCTTGGGTATTTGTAAATAAACTATCATAAACTCCACTTACATTATAAGTAGTACCATTCCAAAAATAAGAATCACAGGAAGTAACAACCGATGTAGTAGAATCTGAGTAATTAATAGTTAAATCGATAATAGCTAGACTATCACAGCCAGTAACATTGGTAAATAAACTATCATATAATCCACTAACTGTGTAGGTTGTTCCAAGCCATGTATAATCATCACAAGAAGTAATAGACGATGTTGTTGTGTCAGAATTTGTGATTGTAAGATTAAGGATAGCTACACTATCACAGCCTTGGGAGTTCGAAAATAAACTATCATAAACTCCACTTACATTATAGGTAGTACCATTCCATAAATAAAAATCACAAGAAGTTACAGTAATAATAGATGAGTCAGTATTAGTAATTGTTAAATTTAATATAGACAAACTATCACAGCCTTGAGAATTTGAGAATAAACTATCATAAACTCCACTTACATTATAAGTAGTACCATTCCAAAAATAAGAATCACAGGAAGTAACAACCGATGTAGTAGAATCTGAGTAATTAATAGTTAAATCGATAATAGCTAGACTATCACAGCCAGTAACATTGGTAAATAAACTATCATATAATCCACTAACTGTGTAGGTTGTTCCAAGCCATGTATAATCATCACAAGAAGTAATAGACGATGTTGTTGTGTCAGAATTTGTGATTGTAAGATTAAGGATAGCTACACTATCACAGCCTTGGGAGTTCGAAAATAAACTATCATAAACTCCACTTACATTATAGGTAGTACCATTCCATAAATAAAAATCACAAGAAGTTACAGTAATAATAGTTGAGTCAGAATTAGTAATTGTTAGATAAAGGATAGCCAAACTATCACAGCCTTGAGAATTTGAGAATAAACTATCATAAACTCCACTTATATTATAAATAGTACCATTCCATATATAAGAATTACAAGAGGTTGCAATAATAGTAGACGTATCCGAATTAGTAATTGTTAAATAAAGGGTAGCTAAACTATCACAACCTTGAAGATTAGTAAATAAACTATCATAAACTCCACTAATATTATAGTTGGTACCATTCCACAAATAAGAGTCACATGAAATAATAGTATCTGAGGATGTAGGTTCATCATATAATGTTAAATACAAATAAGCGATACTATCGCAACCATTAATTCCTGTCAGTTGAGATCCATAAAAACCACTACTACCACAAATACCTCCATTCCAAATATAAAGACCACAAGCGGTATCATAAGTATAGGACTGAGAAGAGTAATAAACTATTAAGTTTAAAGTTACTGTGCTATCACAACCATTTAAATCTGTGTAAACATTTACATACTGACCAGTAGAATCATATATAATCCCATCCCAAGTATAATCATCACAAGAGGTAAGAGAAAAATCTAAAGTATTTTCTGCAGGTTCACTCAAACAAATATCTACAGTATCTAAGCAACCTAAACTATCATCCATAATAACCTTATAACAATCGGCATATAATGATGAAAAGGTTACGGGCGCATAAGTATAACCACCACCAAGTGGAGATTGACCTATCTGCTGCCAGATACCAAATGTAGAATTATAAATCTGTATAGAATAGTGAAACAAGCCAACGCCTCCAGTACCAGCTACTTCAATAAAACCATCGTTACCACCATAGCATGTAATATTTTGAGAATCTAATAGTGAAACATTACATGAAGGGTAAATACAACTATCACTACAAAGGGCTAACGGGTTATAATTAAGTGCTAAAGGATCTAAACAACCGGATATATTAATAATTAGATCTAAAGTAACTGTACTATCACAACCATTAATACCTGAATAAACATTTATATATTGTCCTGTAGAATCGTATACAATTCCATTCCAAGTAAAAGAATCACAGGAAGTGTCTGAAATAGAAGTTAGTATACTATTATTAATAGTTAAATCTAATATAGCTAAACTATCACAGCCTTGGTTATTTGTAAATAAGCTACCATAAACTCCACTTATATTGTAAGTAGTACCATTCCAAGAATATACATCACAAGTATCTACTACTGTTGTAGATGATGATGAATTGATAATCGATAAATCAAGCGTAACAGTACTATCACAACCATTAGATGCTGAATATACATTAACATACTGTCCAGATGAAAAATAGAAAACACCATCCCAGTTAAAATTATCGCAAGATGATACTGAGAAATCTGATATAATTTCATTAGGCTCGGTTAAACAAAGATCTACAGTATCTAAACAACCTAAACTATCATCTAAAATAATTTTATAGCAAGTAGCAGATAAATAGGGGAAAGTTGGTGATGAAGAAGTATACCCTCCTCCTAAAGGAGATTGACCAATTTGTGTCCACAGACCTAATGAAGAATTATAGATCTGTAAAGAGTAGTGATATAAGCCAGTTCCTCCAGAACCACTAACCTGAATATAACCATCAAAACCGCCATAGCATGTAATATTCTGAGAATCATCAACAGCTATAGTACATTGACCAAAGGAATTATAAGGTAATAAAAAAAATAAAAAAATTATTACTTTGACTATTCTTGACAAAATAAATGATGTGTTTATAAAGTTAACTTTTATTAAAAATAATATACAAATTTACACAACATTAAAAGTTAGAATCATCTCATTTTATAAATATTTTCAACTAATCTGTTAGTAACTAAAAATAATAATTTAAAAAAAATAGTCGGAGTGGCTAGATTACAACCTATCTCCTGTTTTTTATATATGACTCAACATTAAAACTAAAATTTGCACCACTTTTTGCCTCTTGAAATTACCATCAATTTTACAGGAACAGACGACGAAAACTAGTCACTGTTCCATTATCATATACATAAAAGAGAGGTTAATTATATTTAATTTTTTCTACCAGAGACATCTATAATATCAACTAAATTTCTATTTTCAGAAAGATATTCTTATTAATCATGCAATTATGATAACCACGGCTATCCTTATTAAACATCTTTTAATGTAAATAATTCAACAATAAGGTTTTTCCGACGATAATCTTCATAATCGTATTGTCTTTTAAGTAATTTACCTTCATAAAACACCTTGTCTACTAATTCAATCTCATATTTAGGAGTTTCTAAGCATCTGCTTGTATGAGCAAAATCTGTTGGCTTAGGTTTTTTTTCAGTTTCTATTGTGAAGCTTACAAGTGTACCTCTCAATTCTTGGTAGTATAAAAGAATATTTGGTTTTACATCATGTGGATAAGCATCTAATGATGCATTTCCTGATGCTGTATAAGCTGCTAAAGTGGGAACATCTAACTGTTCATAAGGAACTAAATCTACCCATGGAGTTTCTTCCAAATCACATATTTCTTTTGATCTCCAAATAACGTTATTCTTTTCATCATATAATGAAAAGTTAAGTCGAGCATCTAACATTGTTGTTAAGTTCATCCAATAGTTGGTATGCGTATCTGGGATATAATTTTCTTCTCCAAGTATACTAGATAATTCAGAGTGCATTTCTAACAAAGATTCAAAACCATTTTGTTTTTTAAATTCATGAATTTTTGTAACTTCATTATCGGTAAGTATGTGTGCGGAACCTTCAAAGCAATTACCGCTCATAATAAGTCTATATTTCATATGCTAAATTTTAATCTCAACAAAGAATCGCTAAAATACAATATCATCTCCATCACTGATCCATTTATGGCAATATGCTAACATTTCTTTTTGTTTTTGATAAACACTTTCACGAAAATTTGTACCAGCTGATTCATACTCCTCATCATCCCAATCCATTTCAATTGTTGGGTCTTTCATTTCCTCTTCTTTTTGCATAATATTACTATAATTAACATTTTCTTCACTCCAACTTTTTAATACTATTGCTCCAACAGGGGCATATCCTTCTTCTTCATAAATAACTTCTATAACAACATTAGGGTCTATTTTGTGGCATAATTTAAATAAGTGTATAAAAAATTCTTTTGGTGGGTATGTCGCTGATTCCATTGAAAACACTCCATAATCTTGAACATCCTTTAGGTAATTCCATTTAGCTCCCATGAATTTATATGACCAATCAAACATTACTGATTTACCATCTTCACCAGTTTCAACGTTGTCATAAAATGCTGCAGAAAACGCATGAACTCCATTACCATTATCAAATGCATTATCTTTAGCTAACTCTTCAGCTTTGACTATTCTATCGTCAACCATTTTTATTACTTCTTCATTACCAAGTATTACAACCTGACTATTTAAAATATTTGCCATTTTATTTATTTATTTATTAAATTATAGTTTTTTCATTAAAAATAATAAAAAAAATTATTTATTTATCCAATTATTCCAAGCTTCAACTATCATTACCATTGCCATTGTATCTAACTCACAGTATTTAAATAATGCGTCTTTTAAATGTTTTCTTTGTTTATCACTTACATTTGAGTATTGTAAATAATTATAAGCAGTTAAAGCAGCTCCTCCATCACTTAATTCTTTTAAACTTTCAATAGGTTCAACAGCATCTAACATTTCATTATCATAATCAGGAAACACTTGTGGTAAAGTTTTATATGGATTAGTTATTCCATCAGGAATCCAACAATGATTAGGGAAGTTTAAAGATGATACATCAAGCTCTATCCCATACAGGTCATCTCTACCGTATTTTTCTTTTAGAAAAATACTTTCCGATATAATAGCAGGTAAAATAGCTTTAATAGAATTACTTCCCTTTGAGTAAGGTGAGTAATAATAAGAAGTTACTAACTTAAAAAGATCCACCATATCTCTTGCTCCTTTTCTATTTTGTTTCTTATCATGAGTAATTAAATCAATAAAATAAATTAACTCCATTTTATCAATCTCAACAGATTTTAGCAGCTGTTCTCTTATTTTATTTAATGTAGTATTTTCATGATTGTGATATCTAAAAATAGTACCTTCTCCGTCACCAATCGCATCTCTCAAGTTCCTTATAAACTCAAAATTAGGAAAAGTGTTTTTATCAAAACATATGTATTGATTCTCATGTTTAACATTCCAATCCATATCAATAGTATGATGAGAAAATTGAAAAGCAAGTGTTTCATAAGGTTTCATTCCTTTAAAAAAAGGAAGGGCTACTGTAGAAGTTTC
>ENA-OSJC01003867-OSJC01003867.1-marine-metagenome-genome-assembly--contig:-NODE-3867-length-10521-cov-3.680295_pt1 | contig 10521 bp, 11 predicted proteins | sample MGYA00237885_ERZ534234 | MGnify/ENA primary metagenome ERZ534234 (study PRJEB26413, sample SAMN06343907) | marine metagenome | isolation source: coastal waters | place: Atlantic Ocean: West Antarctic... | reverse complement strand
AAGTAACCCTAGTCAAAAATATCAGGAATTGATCTCGTCCAACGGGAAAACAGGGCGACGCAGATGGGCTTAAAGCGCATCTCAGAGGCAGCTGAATGGCGAGCTGATTAAGGCTTTCTAATGTCCGCTAGGCGGTTGTTGAAGATGGGCTGAGTGTTAGCCCAATTATGTGCAGCGCAGAAATGTCCTTTCTGGGAACTTTGAGAGGCGTTAGAGTTAGTCTGACAGCACCGAACCAAGGCTTGATGAGAGAGTTTGGCATATCATTGTTCCCTTTGGGTCAATAAACATCAGAGTAGGCTATGCATCGTGCGTCCATATCTGCGTCACCCAAATAGGCGATTTCGTATCTTTTGTGAGCAGTATAGACATCTGAGAAACCATCCGGGAACCATCCGGTTACCGTGTTATTGTCCTCAAAACGACACAGGGCCTCTTCCAGAGATTGTGGTAGGCGTACATAGCCACGTTCAGTCAACGTGGTCTTGTCGAGCAATGACAGATCTTCTTCGATCACTTTCGGTGCCGGCAGCTCGTCCTCGATACCTTGTGCCCCAGCATGCAAAATTGCGGCCAGCGCCAGGAAAGGCGAAGCAGAGGCGTCGGCAGCGCGAAATTCGAAATTGTATTGTCGCGCGATACTATCTGGATCTGTTGAGGTTACAGGACAGATTCGGACTGAGGCTTCACGGTCGCGAAATCCCAAATTGTTGAAGGCCGCGCTCCAACGATGAGGTGTAAGGCGTAAATACGAGATGTCGGATGGGGCGGTTAGCGCGACAATTTTGTCCAGGTATTTCAAAACACCCGCAATGAATGACCCGGTAAGTACCGACATTCCCGCCGGGCCGTTTGCATCATAGGTGACAGGATTGCCGGTTTGGTCAAGGAAACTCATGTGGATATGAACACCGTTTCCAACACTGGCCGGGTTGAGAATAGGGACAAAAGTTACATGCTCACCGCAACGCTTAGCAGTCATACGGGTCAGCTCGCGCAAGATGACCGCCTGATCGGCCGAGCAGTGATCTTTGGCCGGGCCGTTGGTGACCTCGTACTGGTTCGACCCGTATTCTTTCATGAAAGTGTCAGCCTCAAGACCACCCTTATCCAGCGCTGCCATCAGCGCCTCACCAAAGACACGCCGATCGGTAAATCCACGCAGGCCGAAGCCATCACCGGGCAAGGCCTTCTTAGCACCGGTGAACTGAAATTCATGTTCAAAAGCCGAGACTAACTGCACGCCGCCTGCCATTTTTAAACGAGCCAGCGCGGCCTTCAACAAAGACCGCGTGCAGAAGTTCCAGGGGTTGCCATCAAGATCGGTGATATCGCCAATCATGAAACGTTCGACTGGCCCCCCGTCTTCAAAGTCCAATTCGACTGATGTGTCCTGGTCAGGAATCAACAACAAATCGCCCAAAGACCCAAACGGACCTTCAGCGATCGCATCGAAACAGGTGATCATGGCGTTTGTCGGCGTCCACCCTACACCTCGTTTTAGTCGCTTCTCCAGATCAGAAACCGGGAAAGCTTTTCCTCTGCTTTTTCCTGCCAAATCCGAGGTCAGTGTAAAAATTAGTGGATTAGAGATCATTTTCGTTTTCTCCAAAATCGAGGCGCATTGAGTCCCAGTTTTCAATCCGCTGTTTTGCTGTTTCCCAATTGGTTTCGGCGATACGGGTAACAACTGCCTCGATCACAGCAAAAGCACCGGTATAGCTATCCCAGAGCGTGCTGCTGTCGATCGGTACAGCCAGAATTTCAGTTGCATGACTGGTCGTGGGTGAGAGCCACCGGTCGGTCAACACAACAATTTGAACTTTACGCTCCTGACTTGCTTTTTTGCAGAGATTTTCAAGGCTTTTTTGGTAACGCCGAAAATCCGCGACAAATAGAATATCCTTCGGACGCATTCTGAGTAGGTATTCCGGCCAGGATTCTGGATCGGCAGGCAGGTGGTAGACTTTATCACGTACTTGCCGCAGGTGCCGCGACAAAAACTGGGAAAGCGTATCGCTCATCCGGCCACCAGCGACGTAGATAGAACGCCGAGGATCGTACAACACTTCGCAAATTCGCGCGAACTGCTCCTCGGAAATGGCCAGGGTCGACTCGATCAAGATTTGCCCGGCCCGCTTCAAGAAGGTGTCAAGATAGGCACCTTCGACGGGCGTGCTTATTTTCTGGAGATCCGTTGGGGACCTCCGCCCTTCTTTCAGCTCCCCAATCAATTGGCGTTGAAACTCCTGATACCCATGAAATTTCAGCTTGGTGACAAATCGCGAGATGCTGGGTGGTGATGTGTTGGCCTTCTTTGCCAACTCTTGAATCGGCTCTAATCCAGCAAATGGGTAGTCGAGCAAAATGGCTGCGCTCAACCGGCGTTCAGTCGCGGTCAGCTCAGTTGATATGTTTTCTATGCGGTGACGCACCTTCATCGCGATTTCCTTGTTTATGAAAATAATGAAGGATGAAAATAAATTGTCAATAACATAATTTTATTTGACTTTGAAATTAATTTATCGTTACCGTAAAGATAAGATGTTGCCGATTGTGATTCTATGTAAGTTTTCCACGAATTATTTAAAAATGAATAAAGCCAAATAAAGTCAGATGGCGTTTATTAAATCATTTATTAAAACTTGCGAGAAGGAAAATTTTTGTCTGCTACCAAGATTAAAACTGAAATTCCAAATACTGCGGTGCGAGTTGCTTGCGACAACGCTGTGCCCCATGAGGGAAAAAACTTGTGACCAGTGCGTTGAAAACTTTCCAGTTACTTAGTTCAAGCGACCCCGAACCATTTGAGGTGTTAAATCCGGATGGTAACGCGCAGGTATTGCTGATTTGCGAACATGCAGGTCGAGCGGTACCCAATGCACTAGGTAATCTTGGAGTGGACCCGGAAGTTATCAACGGTCATTGCGGCTGGGATATCGGCGCAGGCGCGGTTACCCGACTGGTCTCTGAAATGCTGCAAACACCTGCCGTATTGCAACCCTACAGCCGTCTGGTGATTGATTGTAACCGTCCAGTGGAAGCATCCGATTCAGTACCTGAGTTCTGTGATGGAATTTTCATTCCAGCCAACACAGACACACCACACAGGGGGAGCCGTATTAAGGAGATATTTGAACCGTTCCAAGCTGAGATTAGTCACCATCTGGATACCGGCACTTTCCTTTTTGCCTTGGCCATCCATAGTTTCACCCCAATAATGAATGGGGAGCAACGTCCTTGGGATATAGGCCTTCTTTTTCGACATGACACGTCAACCTCGGAACGATTGAAAGTGCATCTTGAAAATCATGGCCGTTGCCTGAACGTGGTAATGAACCAGCCTTATCAAATCAGTGATACCTCAGATTGGTTTGTGCCCCACCACGGCGAAGCACGGGGATTACCTCACTGCCTTATTGAAATCCGAAACGATCAGATCGACACCCCAGACGGACAAAAGAGATTCGCGAACATCCTGGCCAGAGCAATCCAGGGCCTTTTGATAGAGGAGAGGACTAGACATGGCACTGACACGTAATATTCCACTGCACCTGCAAGAATCCGCTTTGCTGTTCATAGACGTGCAGAACTTTTCAGCGCACCGAAGCGGTGCCGAATTCGATGGCCTAAGTGATGCTGCATTTCAAGCTAAGTTTGGCTGGTTTTTTGAGCAAATGAAAATTCAAGTGATCCCTAACATGCAGCGACTTCAGGCTGGATTCAGAAAGGCGGGTGGTGAGGTCCTGTATACGACTATTGAGAACCTCACCAAAGACGGTCGAGATCGTAGCCTAGACTACAAAATTACGGGCTTTAACGTGCCGAAGGGGTCGTGGGACGGAAAAGTAATTAACCAGCTTGAGCCAGACGATGACGAAATCATATTCCCCAAATCTTCGTCCTCTGTATTTGTCTCCACTCATATTGACTATGTCCTGCGAAACCTTGGAGTAAAGCAATTGGTGATCAGTGGGATTTTGACGGATCAATGCGTCGAAGGCGCAATCAGGGATGCTTGTGATTTGGGATATCTGGTCACTCAGGTCACCGACGCCTGCCACACCTACAGTCAAGAACGCCACGACAATTCTCTTCGTACAATTTGTGGCTACTGCCGTCAACTAACGACAGATGAATTACTTGCCGAAATAACATGAAAAATAACTGGAGGATAACTTGAAAACTGCCTTACAAGCTGTATTAGACGTAATAAACGCAGACCGGGATCACGTTGTGGCCCTAACCCAGGATCTGGTCCGTATCCCTTCGGTCAACCCGAAGTTTCAAGCTGAACAAGGATTGAACCGCGAAGCCGACGTGCAGGACCGGATCGAAGAAGAGCTGCGCCCTCTCGACTTTGATATCGACCGTTGGGATGCCCTCGAAGGGCGGCCAAACATCGCTGCTGACATCTCCGGGTCCGAGGATAAAAGCCTGATCCTGTGTGGCCACATTGATGTGGTGCCGGTCGCCAACGCAGATACTTGGGAGCGTGATCCTTTTGGCGGACAACTGGAAGGTGGACGCATTTGGGGTCGCGGTGCGGTAGATATGAAAGGCGGCGTTGCCGCTTGCATTTCGGCGGCGCGAGCCATTCACAAGGCCGGGATAGAGCTGGAGGGACGACTGTCGATCCACTCGGTTGTAGACGAAGAAGCCGGCGGGTTTGGCGCCATGAATCTTGTCGAAACGCGCAAGCTAGCTAAACACGCGATCATTGCTGAACCAACCTGGGGCGACGTGATAACTGCTGAGGGTGGGTTGAGCTGGGTCAGGATCACTATTTTTGGCAAGCAGGCGCATGCGGGTTGGCGCTATAATTCGATCTGGCCACAGCATAATACCGCTAACCGGCTTGAACCTGGTGTGAACGCCATTGAACTTGCCACCCGCTTCCTATCAGCACTGCGGGAGTTTGAGGCCAACCGCTGCCGCACGCACAACCACCCGCTTATGCCAGCCGGTCTGGCCACGATTAATCCTGGAACAATCATGGGCGGAGCTGGCCTGGGCGAGGATGGCAACCCTGCGCTGACGACAAACGCTGCGATGATGCCGGACGTGGTCACCATGGTGCTGGATTACAAATTTATGCCGCAGGAAGATTTTACTGATGTGAAACGCGAATTCGAGGAATTTGTCGGCCATTTTGCGGCAATGGATTCATGGATGCGGGACAATCCACCCAAGATCGAATGGGATTTGTGGGGGTTACATTTTCCACCAATGAACACTCCTGTTGATCATCCAATGCTACAAACCATTCTGAAGAATGCAAGCCTCATTCAGAAAAAAGAACCTATAATTAGGGGGATGGAGGGCGTGACCGACGCGGCGCATTACGCCGGCAAGGGCGTAACATCGCTGATTTATGGGCCTAGTGGCGACGGTTTCCACGGCGACAATGAATGTGTCGATGTGGAAAGCCTGATCGAGACCACTAAGGTGCTCGCGGCCTCGGCCTTGGATATTTGTGGAGTGAAAAAATGAATGTGGATCAATTTGCGACCACGTCTCACAGGAAAAGTGAATTACCAGACTTCGCAAGGTACAGGACTACCGGTTCTGGGGGGACTCCAGAGGTGTTTAATCCATATCATGACCGGTTTCTGAAAGGCCTGAGCAAGGCAACGACATGACAACAATATCAATTTAACCAAAGGAGAGAAAAAATGACACTTAGAAAAAAACTACTGGCAGTGACCGCTGTTGCAACAGCCCTCTTGGCCGGCGCAGCGATGGCTGATGTGGTCAAGATCGGTGTTCTTGCACCGGTATCAGGCAAGGCAGCTTCGGACGGCGAAGACATGGTTAACGGCGCACAATTAGCGGTCGATGAGCTTAACGAGGGTGGCGGCATTGCCGGGCACACGTTCGAGTTGGTCGTCGGTGATGTGGGCGAAGCCAGTGCTGATGCAGTGGCAACCGCCACCGAGCGCCTTCTTGGTGATCGTGACATGGGAGTGATCGTGACCGGCTACGCGTCAGGCTCGAATTTCGAGATCGACATGATGGCCGAACAGGAAATGATCTATCTGATTTCTGGTAACTCCTCCCAAACCGAGGGCATCATCGCGCCCAGCCCAGAAGATTTTGGCACAATTTGGTCACTTACCCCATCCTATGCGGGCTATAATACGGGCATCGTCCCAGTCATTGAAGGGCTTGCAGCGGACGGCGATCTCGACTTGCCGAACAGGAAAGTGGCAATCATCGCTTCAGATAACCCTTATTCCAAGGGAATTGCCGACGGTATGAAGGTCGCCTTTGAGGCGGCAGGCTGGGAAGTTACGGAAAACGATCTGTTGCCCTTTGGCGAAATCAACGACTGGCGCGGTTTTCTTGCCAAGGTTCGCCAAGATCCTCCAGCGGTGTTGATCAACACCGACTATGTGTCGTCAAACGCCGCACTTTTCGTGTCGCAGTTCAACGAAGATCCCACTGACAGTCTGGTGTTTATTCAGTACGCCCCGTCCGTGCCAGAGTTCATCGAATTGACCAAGGAACAATCTTCTGGCATCGTCTACAATCTTTTAGGTGGTGTTATGAACACGCCCACAAATCCTCGTGCAGCTGAGGTTCTGGCCAAATACAAGGCAGCCTTTGGCTATGAACCTGGCACTTATGGTCCTGCTCTTTATGAAGAAGTTATGATCTATGCAGCGGCGTTGGCGGAGGTTGGTGATCCTTCAGATCGGGTAGCCATTGGTGCGGCCATCGGCGCAAGTACGACTCAAACTGCCATGGGGGCCGTGAGCTTTGACCCATTGACCCATCTAGCAGTCCAATCAAACGAGGGCATCCCACTACAATTTTATCAAATCCAGGACGGTGAACGGGCTTTGTTCCACCCACCAATCTATGCAACAGGCAAGTTTAAAGAACCCTCTTGGATGAAGTAAGGAAAAGAAGTTGGAGCGGCGTTAACGCATCGCTCCACTTCGAAAATGTACGATGACAGATACAATTCTTGATATTCGTAACGTTACCAAGAGCTTTGGTGGGCTGAGGGCTGTTAACGACGTGTCCTTTAAGGTTCGCCGTGGCGAGCTTTTGGGGATCGCCGGCCCAAACGGCTCGGGGAAAAGCACGCTTTTCAATGTGCTGTCCAGAATACCATTTCCTGTCACCAAAGGTGAAGTCTGGTTTGAAGGGCAGCGTATTGACCGTATGTCACCTCATAAAATTTCAACCCTCGGCCTGACCCGTACCTTTCAAAAAGACGCCGAGTTCCCGGATCTTAACTCTCGTGAAACCATTGCGCTTGCGGCTGTATACGGCCGCAAACTCGGACGTGGTCCGGCGGGCGACGCCGCTGATAAAATTCTTGATGAAATTGGATTTTCGACAGAACGTGCCGACATGCTAACAACCGAAATTTCTGTTTATGAGCGCAAACAATTGATGATTGGTTCTGCGTTGGTGATGAAGCCTAAAGTGTTGATGCTGGATGAACCAGCATCGGGCCTGACAAAACCTGAGATCGCAGATCTTCATACAATGTTGATGAAGATCAACGCCAAAGGCATTACCATTTTACTGATTGAGCACGTCCTCAGTCTGCTGTTGTCGGTTGCAGAACGCCTGATTGTTCTCAATCAGGGTAAATTACTGGCAGAAGGCTCGCCAAACGATGTCATCAAACGCCCCAGTGTAATAGAAGCTTTTCTTGGGGGACGCACTGCATGAGCTTACTGCTGGACGTGCAATCAGTGACAGGAGGTTATGGCGCGGTAACTGTATTGCGCGGTATATCAATCCATATGGACGTAGGCGAAAATATCGGCTTGTTTGGCCCGAATGGGCACGGCAAATCAACACTTTTGCGCTCCATATCAGGCTTACTGCGCCCCACCTCGGGCAGACACAAATTTGATGGAAAGGACATTACCCGAAAACGACCTTCGGATATCGTAGGTGCGGGTTTGGTACATGCACAACAAGGCAATACGCTGTTTGGTGAAATGACGGTGCGCGAAATCCTTGAGCTTTCGGCTTTCACCTACCGCGCCCAAAAAGGTGCTGCACAGGCTTTGGACCACGTCCTAACCCTCTTTCCACGCCTCGCCGAACGTAGCCGGCAAAAGGCCAAGACACTATCCGGTGGTGAACGTCAAATGTTGTCGATTGGGTCAGCTTTGATGTGTTCACCACGGTTGTTGATGTTGGATGAGCCCACGCTTGGCCTGTCACCGAAACTCAAGGAAGAACTTTCAGTTGCGCTGAAAGATATCTCTCGCAATGTGCCGCTGATTATTGTCGAACAAGATGTAGAGTTGCTCTTATCAGTGACCGACCGACTTTATCTGATCGAACATGGCGAAGTTCAACGCGAGATCAACAAGGACAATGCTCCAGATCATGCCGAAATCATGGACATGTATTTTGGAGCACATGATAAATGAGCGCGATAATTATATCAACACTGATGTCCGGCATCCTGCTGGGTGCACTTTATGCGCTGATGGCCAGTGGCCTCAGCCTGATCTGGACAACACTCGGTGTGTTCAATTTTGCCCACGGCGCCCTGATGATGATCGGGGCATTCGTCGCCTGGACTGTCAGCGAGGCGATGGGATTGGGCATAGTGGCTGGCCTAATTGCCGGTTTGGGGGTGACGGCCATCCTGGGTATCGTGATAGAGTTTCTGCTTATTCGCCCGTTTTATAGCAAACCTAACGTGCTGCTAATCACAACGATGACGACGCTTGCTGCAATGATTATTCTAGAAAAGAGCGCCCAGATGATCTGGGGCGCACGCCTGAAGCAGCTGCCACGAATGATCGAGGGCGACGTGTCGGTTCTGGGTGCGGTTATTTCGGCGCAAGAAGCGTTGATCATCGTCCTCGCCCCGCTTGTTCTGATCGCGCTGTGGCAATTCACCAGCCGGACGACCGTTGGACGTTCCTTGCGTGCTGTGGGCCAAAACCAGGATGCGGCAGCCCTAATTGGTATCAATGTGCCGATGACCTTTGCTTTGGCCTTCGGGTTAGGGGCGGCTCTGGCCGGGTTATCGGGCATTTTGCTTGGTTCAATCCGTTTCATTACGCCGGGGCTTGGGGCTGAACCCTTGGTCAAGGCGATGATCGTGGTGATCTTTGGCGGTCTCGGGTCGCTGGGTGCCACAGCGGGTGCTGCCTTTGTAATAGGCATGACCGAGGCGTTTCTGATCCTTGTCGTCGGACTCTACTGGACGCCGTTCCTACTTTTTGTGTTCCTGATCGCCGTTCTTGTTTTTCGACCCACCGGCCTTTTTGGAAAGGTGTGATGATGAAACGCAATCTTTTTCTTGTTTTGAGTCTTGCTGTTTTGTTGTTGGTGCCACTTTTCGTGCTAGACAGTTTTACCCGGCATCTGTTCATCTTGGCCTTCATCTATGCAATCATCGCATCGAACTGGGATATCTCTTTGGGTTATTGCGGTGTGTTCAATTTCGGCCATATGACTTTTTTTGCCACCGGTGTTTACACCACTGCAGTTATGGCCAAGACATTTGGAATCAACCCATGGTTGGCGATACCAATGGGCGGTGCAACGGCCGCGCTTGTCGCGCTGATCATCTCGGCACCGGTGGCGCGTCTCAAGGGAATTTACGTTGTTCTTGTCACTTTTGCCTTCAGTCAGCTTGCTCTGCAGCTGATCCTCAGCCAGTCACAGATCACCGGCGGCGCAGAAGGTATGGTGCGCATCCCCTCCTTAAGCATAGGTGACTATAAATTCACCCGCGACTACAAACTTGGCTACTATTACGCCGCCCTCGGCCTGCTGACTTGCTCGACAATTTTCCTGCTTTGGCTTTCGCAATCGCCCTTCGGGAAATCCCTGCAGGCTGTTCGTGACAATGAAGACTATGCCCGCGCACGTGGTATCTCGATCACGCGTCAGAGGGTACTGGCTCTGGTCCTCAGTGCGGTGTTCACCGGCATTGCAGGCGGGTTTTTTGCGGTCTACTTGCGCGTCGCATCGCCCGAAGTGCTCAGTTTTAGCACGCTCAGCCTTGCCCTGTCTATGGTACTGATCGGGGGTGCAGGAACCGTAATCGGCCCCATCATTGCAGCATTCGTCCTGATATTTGCAACCGAAGCCATGGCCGGAATACGAGGCATGGAGGAGATGCGTTTCATCATCGTTGCTGTTGGTATGATTTTTGTTCTGCGCTTTACGCCCGGCGGATTGGTCAAATTAGTTAGTGGCAAGAGAACTTGATTTTAATAATTATGAACCACCACTTCATGTCATAATGGCTCTAGAGACACACCAGTAAAACCTAATCTAATATTGGTTTGCCGTAATTGAAAACAATAAGTGAAATTTTCTTAGGGAATATAATCTCTATCATGCAGAGCCTTCTGAGGCTGAAGATCGTAAAAACTACGGCAACCACCTTTATTCTAAGGCAAATGAAGGTATCAGGCCCACTGCCCATCGATATGTAAACAACTTTGGAGGTTCTGTGGAACGCGACGTGTATAATAATAGACGTTGCGTTTAGTAGTTAGATAAAGTGGCTTTTGGTAA
>ENA-OSJC01003865-OSJC01003865.1-marine-metagenome-genome-assembly--contig:-NODE-3865-length-10527-cov-7.982105_pt1 | contig 10527 bp, 10 predicted proteins | sample MGYA00237885_ERZ534234 | MGnify/ENA primary metagenome ERZ534234 (study PRJEB26413, sample SAMN06343907) | marine metagenome | isolation source: coastal waters | place: Atlantic Ocean: West Antarctic... | reverse complement strand
TTACTACTTCCAATTGATATTGGATTTTTATTTAAATTATGGATATTAAGTAAGCATAAGTCATGCCATGTATCAATCCTTATGTCGGTAATAGAATAACTATCCTCACCTTGTGAGACCCAAGGGGCTTTCGTCCTTCTTAAGACGTGACAGTTAGTTATTACCTCACCTTTTCCGACTATAACCCCAGAACCATATGCAAGACTCCCGCTTTCAGTGTAGCCTCGAACCATAACTATCGAGCCAAAAGCTTTCAATAATGCGGCTCGATCAAAAGCTCCAGCAAAAGATGTATGAATTAATAACGTAAGTAAAAGAAAAAATTGTTTCATAACTAACCTTTTAAATTAAATTGTATTATCTCGACTAATTGTATCTATTAAAGTTCTCAAACTGTTAAAATGAGTCTTTTGCCCATTATAAGTTTAAATTTTGAACCAAAAGTTCCCTAATAGCCCATTCGAATTACATCAACCCTTCATGCCAGCAGGTGACCAGCCTAAAGCAATAGAGAAACTATCTCATGGTATTGAGTCAGGAGAAAAATTTCAGACACTTCTTGGTGTTACTGGCTCTGGTAAAACTTATACTATAGCTAATGTTATTGCAAAAACAGGAAGACCCGCGATTGTTATGGCCCCAAATAAAACTCTCGCAGCTCAGCTTTATTCTGAATTTAAAGAATTTTTCCCAAATAATTCTGTGGAATACTTTGTATCTTATTACGATTATTACCAGCCAGAAGCCTATGTTCCAGGAAGGGATGTTTTTATTGAAAAAGATTCAAGTATCAATGACCATATCGAGCAAATGAGACTATCAGCTACTAAGGCATTACTGGAAAGAGATGATTCAGTTATTGTTGCAACAGTGTCAGCTATTTATGGGATTGGCGACCCTGTGGATTATCAAGGAATGGTTTTATATATAAATGTTGGAGAAAAACTACTTCAAAGAAATATAATTTTACGTTTATTATCTATGCAATACACAAGGAATGATTTTGATTTTTCACGAGGCGTTTTTAGGGTTCGTGGCGATGTTATAGATATTTTTCCTGCTGAAAATTCAGAAACAGCAATCCGTATAAGTTTATTTGACGATGTTATTGAGTCAATTACAGCATTTGATCCATTGACCGGTCAATTATTTGGAAAAGTTCAAGCCTTTACAGTTTATCCATCAAGTCATTATGTTACTCCTAGAGATAGTACATTAAGGGCAATTGATAGAATAAAAATTGAATTGGTAGATAGAGTTAAAGATTTTGTAAGCGAGGGTAAGTTAGTTGAAGCACAACGCATAGAACAAAGGACGAAGTTTGATATTGAAATGCTTAATGAGATAGGATTTTGTAAAGGCATTGAAAATTATTCTCGTCATCTATCTGGAAGAAAAGCAGGGGACCCAGCCCCAACCTTACTAGATTATCTTCCAAAAAATTCAATAATGATTATCGATGAAAGTCATGTAACAATTCCTCAAATAGGTGGTATGTCTAAAGGGGATAGGGCTAGAAAAGAAAATCTAGTCAATTATGGCTTTCGTCTCCCCTCTGCACACGATAATAGGCCACTAAGGTTTGAAGAGTTTGAAGCAGTAATGCGCCAATGTATTTTTGTTAGTGCAACACCTGCAGATTATGAAGCCAATCATTCAAAAATAATTGTTGAACAAGTTGCTCGCCCGACTGGGTTGATTGATCCAGAAATTATTGTGAAACCTGCTGACAGTCAAGTAGACGACTTATTAGGGGAAATTAGAAAAAGGGTAGACTTAAAAGAAAGGGTGTTGGTAACTACATTAACTAAGCGGATGTCTGAAGATTTAACAGATTACCTTAATGAGCATGGGATAAAAGTAAGATATCTTCATTCTGAGATTGATACAGTCGAAAGAGTGGAAATTATTCGTGATTTAAGAATTGGTAAATTTGATGTCGTAGTTGGCATCAATCTTCTTAGGGAAGGCTTAGATATTCCAGAAGTATCACTTGTTGCTATTTTAGATGCTGATAAAGAAGGATTTTTAAGGTCTGAGCGGTCTTTGATTCAAACATCAGGAAGAGCAGCAAGAAATTTGAATGGGCAAGTAATTTTTTATGGCAATAAAATAACCAAGAGTATGAAAGCAGCGATTGATGAAACAGAAAGGCGAAGAAAAAAGCAAATAAAATTTAATTTGGATAACAATATTACCCCTGTTGGGATTGTAAAAAAAGTTAAAGATATTATTGAAACTCTTGAGGATGTTGAGGAGCATAAAAAAGAGCGAGCTTTAAGAAAAGAAAATAGAAAATATGAGGACTTAACTGAGCCTGAAATAATTAAAGAGATAGCAAAATTAGAAAAATCTATGCAAGTTTCTGCTAGAAATTTAGAGTTTGAAAAAGCTGCCAGTATTAGAGATCAGGTTAAGTATTTAAAAGAAAAGATATATGGAGCTAATGTTATAGACAGAATTTAATTTACAAATGTCATTGATTTTATTATAAAAAACAATATAATGGCTACTCTTTGAATCCTTGCTTCACAACAAAAAAGTTGGAAGCTTTAACCATAAGGAATTTTATGCGACACTACGAATTAGTATTCATTGTTCATCCTGATCAGAGCGAGCAAGTTCCAGCCATGATCGAAAAATACCAAGCATTAATAAAGGCAAGTAAAGGAGTGGTTCATCGCATAGAAGATTGGGGCAGACTCCAACTTGCATATCCAATTCAAAAAATTCATAAAGCTCATTATGTGTTAATGAATATTGAATGTAATTTAGAGACTTTAGCTGAAATTGAACATACTTTTAAATTTAATGATGCAATTATTCGTCACCTTCTTTTTGGAACAAAAAATGCGATAACCTCTCAATCACCGATGATGAGAGAAGAAAAGTCAAAATCACTAGTTGGCGATAAAAAAATTCAAGAACCTGTTGAAAAAGCAGAACCTGTTAAAAAAGCAGAGCCTGTTAAAAAAGCAGAACCTGTTGAAAAAGCAGAACCTGTTGAAAAAGCAGAACCTGTTGAAAAAGCAGAACCTGTTAAAAAAGCAGAACCTGTTAAAAAAGCAGAACCTGTTGAAAAATCAGAACCTGTTGAAAAATCAGAAAAAGAGGGAGACTAAAAAATGGCTAGAGATATGTATAAAAGAAGACGTTATTGTAGATTTTCTGCAGAAGGTATTAAAGAAGTTGACTATAAAGACGTTAGCCTTTTAAAAGATTTCATCACTGAAAATGGTAAATTAATACCGGCTAGAATAACTGGTACTAAATCTAGATACCAAAGACAGTTAACAACTGCTGTAAAAAAAGCAAGATTTTTAGCACTTTTACCATTTACTGATAAACACTAAGGAGTTCTTATGGAAATAATTTTATTAGAAAAAATCATAAACCTTGGTGAATTAGGCGACATAGTGAATGTTAAGGATGGCTATGGTAGAAATTTTCTAATTCCTCAAGGAAAAGCAAAAAGAGCAACTGAGTCAAATAAGGCTGAATTTGAAATTAAACGTGCAGATATTGAAAAGCAACAAGCAGCTTTATTAAAGGTAGCGCAAAAAAGAGTTAAAGATTTAGATGGTTTTGTTCTCGAAATTAAACAAAAATCAGGTATTGATGGAAAGCTCTTTGGATCAGTCACTAATATTGACATTACTGAGGCTTTAGCAAGCGCTGGTCATGATATTATTAAGTCAGAAATTAGAATGCCTGATGGACCTTTGAAGAATACTGGTGAACATATGATTGCATTATCACTGCACCAAGAGGTCAATCTAGAGATAAAAGTCGTGGTAATTGGCGAGGAATAATATAATTATTTTTATTTATTTAAGCTGCCAATAGGGCAGCTTTTTTTTTATTGGTTATAATCATGTTATGGCTGATGATCAAATAAAAAACTTAAAACTCCCCCCTCATTCTATCGAGGCCGAACAATCCTTATTAGGCGGTTTGTTAATTGATAACGCTGCATTAGATCAGGTAGCTGACACAATTTCTTCAAAAGATTTTTATAGACAAGATCACCGACAAATATTTATACATATAACTAATCTTATTAATTCAAGCAATCCAGCAGACATTATTACTGTCGCTGAATCATTAGAAAAAAATTCTGAACTAGCTTCAACTGGAGGTATGTCATACCTTGGAAGCCTTGCAGAGAATATGCCTTCAGTTGCTAACATTCGAGGCTACGCAAAAATTATTCGTGATAACTCAATTTTGCGTAATTTGATCACTGTAGGTTCAGATATTGTTGAGGGTGCTTTTTTACCAAAAGGAAAAGATGCGCAACAACTATTAGATGAAATGGAGGCTAAGTTATTTGCTATTGCTGAATCTGAGAGTAATAGGCTGGGCTATAAAGATTTTCAAGCTGTCGTAGCGCAAGTTGTAAGAGATTTGGAAGAGAGAGGTCAAAATCCTGGGACTGTAACTGGTTTATCCACTGGCTTTACTGATTTAGATAATTTAACTACCGGACTTCATGGTGGAGAATTGGTAATTGTCGCAGGAAGGCCTTCTATGGGAAAAACTGCATTAGCAATGAATATTGCTGAAGCTTGTGGAGTAGATCAAAATAAAGCAGTAGCTATATTTTCAATGGAGATGGGCTCAGAGCAGATAGTGACAAGACTCCTTGGAGCTGTTTCTAAAGTTAATCAACAAAAAATGCGTACTGGTAAAATGGATGAAGATGATTGGGCAAAAATCGCTGATGGCCTAGGTCGACTTAATGAGGCCCCACTTTTCATCGATGAAGGTTCAGCACTTAACTCTTACGAACTTAGAGCGCGTGCAAGAAGGTTACATCGCTCTACTGAAGGTGGTTTGGGGCTAATAGTCGTTGATTATATTCAACTTATGTCAGCCTTGGGCGGTCAACAAGGTGAAAATCGAGCTACAGAAATTTCTGAAATTTCTCGTTCATTAAAGTCACTAGCTAAAGAGTTAAATGTTCCAGTTGTTGCATTATCCCAACTTAACAGAAATGTGGATAGCCGGCCCGATAAAAGACCTCAAATGTCAGATTTAAGGGAATCTGGAGCTATCGAGCAAGATGCAGACGTGATTATGTTTATATATCGAGATGAGGTTTATAATCCAGATTCTGCCGATAAAGGGATTGCTGAAATAATTTTAGCCAAACAGAGGAGTGGTCCAATTGGCACAGTGAAGCTAACTTTTGTAGGTGAATTTACTCGGTTTGAGAATTACGCTAATCCTGGGTATGAGTCCCCAGGTTATTAAGCTAAATGAGACCACTAGAAGCAACGATTAATCACCAGGCGCTATTAAGCAACCTTAACCACATAAAAAAAATAGCAAATCAAAGCAAGATAATGTCTGTTTTAAAAGCAAATGCATATGGGCATAATCTATTAGATGTTGCTAAAACATTAAAAGCTTCAGATGGTTTTGCAGTTCTTTCAATTAATGAAGCAATACAATTGAGAGAAAATAACTTCGAGCAAACTATACTATTGTTAGAAGGTTTTTTTGATAAGGATGAGGTTAATATTGCTTCAAAATTAAGAATTAATGTAACTGTTCATAATCAAAGACAAATTGAGTTAATTAATCAAGTCAAACCAATCTTTCCAATTAATATTCATCTAAAAATTAATACAGGAATGAATCGATTAGGTTTTATGCCAGACGAAATAAATTATTTGCTTGAGTCTTTAAATAGTAATCCATATATTGAAGATATTGTTTTAATGACACACTTTTCGACTGCAGATGAAGAAGAGGGAATAGAAAAACAGCTTAGTATCTTTAGTTTAATTTCTGACAATTATAATTACCCTGCTTCGATTGCAAATTCGGCTGCTATTATAAGATACCCTGAGTCTAGATTGGACTGGGTAAGGCCAGGAATTATGCTCTACGGCCTTTCACCATTTGAAAATAAAACTGCCAAAGATTTAGAGCTAATGCCAGCAATGTCATTAACGTCAGAAATAATTGCGGTTCAAAATATTAAAGCTGGAAATTCGGTTGGGTATGGATTAGATTTTAAAGCAAATAAAGATATGAGGATTGGAATTGTGGCATGTGGTTATGCCGATGGTTATCCGAGGCATGCTAAAAATGGAACGCCTGTTGCAATTGATGGCCATCTTTCTTCTTTAGTGGGGCGTGTATCAATGGATATGTTGTATGTTGACTTAACACAAATTCCAAGTGCAAATATTCGTTCAAAAGTAGAACTGTGGGGCGAGCAAGTTTTTGTAGATTCTGTTGCACAATACTCAGGCACAGTTGGTTACGAATTAATTTGTGCCATTTCTGCCTCTCAAAGAGTCCCGTTAAGGAATATCAATGCCTAAAAGTAAGATAGTTTATCAATGCACGGAGTGCGGTGGCCAGTCGACTAAGTGGCAGGGGCAATGCCTTCATTGTTTTGGGTGGAATACATTAGTAGAGAGTCTTGTAGAGGGGAAGGGTATAAAAAGATATGCTTCTTTAACAAAATCTAATGAATTAATAAAATTAAATGAAGTTGAAACAATAAATATTTTAAAAAGACAAACAAAGATTTCAGAGTTTGACCGTGTTTTAGGTGGTGGGTTTGTTCCTGGTGGAGTTATTTTATTAGGAGGTGATCCTGGAATTGGTAAGTCAACAATACTAATTCAGGCTTTATCAAAAATAACACAGGACCCAAGTGATTCTTGTAACGTTATTTATATTAGCGGCGAAGAGTCTTCACAACAAATTGCGATGCGAGCAAAGCGTTTAGAGCTTGAGGTTTCAGATATTTCAATTTTATCTGAGATTAATCTGGAAAAAATAGTTCAAACTATTGAAAAGAATAAGCCTAATGTAGTTGTGATTGATTCAATTCAAACAATTTATTCTGAAGAGATTACTTCAGCCCCTGGTTCAGTTACTCAAGTTAGAGAGTGCTCAGCGCAGCTCACAAGAATTGCCAAACAATTAGATATTACAATGATTCTTGTTGGACACGTTACAAAGGAAGGCACTTTAGCTGGCCCAAGAGTTTTAGAGCACATTGTTGATACCGTGCTTTATTTTGAAGGGGATCCAAGCTCAAGTTTTAGAATGATTCGTGCATTTAAAAATAGATATGGCGCAGTAAATGAACTGGGTGTATTTGCAATGACAGAGAAAGGCCTTAAAGAGGTCACTAACCCATCAGCTTTATTTTTATCACATCATCATAAACAAGTTAATGGTTCATGTATTACTTGTATTCAAGAAGGATCAAGACCTATGTTAATTGAAATTCAAGCATTAGTTGATGGTTCTCATGGACAATCCCCCAAAAGACTTTCGGTTGGATTGGACCAAAACCGATTAGCTATGTTGTTAGCCTCTTTAAATAGACATGCTGGGGTTGCTTGTCACGACCAAGATGTTTTTGTGAATGCCGTTGGTGGTGTAAAAATAACAGAGCCAGGAGTCGATTTAGCTATTTTATGTGCAATCGTATCATCATTTAAAGATCAGCCATTAGATCAAAAAACAGTTATATTTGGAGAGATTGGTTTAGCGGGTGAAGTCCGACCAGTTCAAAGGGGCCAAGAAAGACTTAAAGAAGCTGCTAAATTAGGATTTACTCGTGCGATTATTCCAAAAGCAAACCAAGCCAAACAAAAAATTAAAGGAATTGAAATATTGCCAGTAGAAAATCTTTCTCAGGCTTTAGATTTAATTAAGCAATAATTATTTAATCCATTGGTAATTAAAAGACGTAAGTAAAACAATTAAGAATTTCCTTAAGCTAGATAACTTTATTTTTTGGTTAAGTCTATTTTCCAGACTGTCTTTTGTAATCTTAGATAACAATACATAGTAAATATTCCCCATCATTAAACCTGGCTTTTGACTAATTTTATCCTGATCAGGTAAGTTATCAATTGCAAGCCTATAAAAATCATGTGCACGTTGTGTTTGACTTTTAACTAGATCTTTTATTTTTTTATCATTAATATATTTAAGAATTTCTGCTTCAGTGATATCAAGCTTTTTAAGTTCGTCGAGTGGAATATAAATTCGACCCCTTTTTGCGTCCTCACCAATGTCTCTAATAATATTAGTTAGCTGCAAGGCAATCCCAAGGTTATGAGCATATTTTAGAGTGTTGCTATCTTTATATCCAAAAATTTGGGCAGATAATATACCCACGGTTGATGCGACTCGATAGCAATAAAGTTGAAGTTGCTTAAAGTTCTCGTAGCGAATAAAATTAAGGTCCATCTCCATACCATCAATAATCTCAATAAAGTAAGCTTTATCAAGCTCGTAATCTTCTATATAAGGCTCTAAAGCCCTAGTAATCAAGTGTTGAGGTTTATTATTATACAAGCGATTAATTTCTGATCGCCACCAGTCTAATTTCTTTTTCCCTATATCGTATCCCGCCGATTCATCTGCTATATCATCAACTTCTCGACAAAATGCATAAAGTGCAGTTAGGGCATTTCTTTTTTTTTGGCTTAGAAATACGAAGGCAAATAAAAAATTCGAATGGCTTTCTTTAGTTTTTTGGTTGCAATAATCTTGAGGACTCATTTTGTAAGGATACATCGACAAAATAATAGTAACCAATCTATTTTAGATAGTTTAGGAGGGCTATTAAATAAATCACATTCTTCATTTTTCATTCTATTTAATAACAAATTTGCTGCACTAAACATAATTTTGATTTGCAATCTAAGCCTTCCTTTCGTATTTGATATCAAAGGAAGACCTTGTAATAATATGCGATCAATCCGCTGTAACCAAAATTTCTTATATATTTTCCAATTAGGATTAAATTTTTTTTTATGAATATCAGATATCTGTAGGTTAAACTTTTTCATTTCACTCGTTGGAATATATAACCGATTTTTTAATATATCTTCAGAAAAGTCTTGGCTAATCCCGATAAGCGCAAATGCATGACAGATTGAATTTGAATAAATAATATTTTTCTTTGTACTTTTCCCAAATAAGCCTAAGATTATCTCTCCTGCTGGAGCAGCTGCCTTGTTGGAATATTTAATTAATTCATCAAAATTTTTATAGCGATCATTAATGATATCTTGTTTAAATGCATCAATAAATTTTTGAAGTAAATTTATAGGAATTTGAAATTGATTAATTATTTTGTAAATATCAACAAATAATAAATCTACATTTAAATTATTTTTTTTTATTTTATTTAAATTAATTTGATAGATTTTTAAATTTTCCAACCTTTCTTTTTTAGTAAAACTTCCTTCGTCTGCTATGTCATCCCCTGTTCGTGCAAATTGATAAAGAATTATTGCAGCTTCTCGAATTTTCTTTGGGTACAGGAGTGTAGCTACAGGAAAGTTTTCATAGTGTTTTTTACTTTCTTTTCCTGCCTTCAGGGTAATATAATGTTTCATAAATAAAGTATGACATAGTTGTTAAATTATTTTATAGCATAGGAAAAAATATGTTTGGTGTTATCGGCGGAACAGGTTTGGGTAAGATTGAGGGCTTAACTATTGAATCGTATAAGTCTATTAAAACCCCTTTTGGAGAAACTTCAGAGCCTTTAACTTTCGCATCAATGGAAAAGCAGAAAATTATTTTTCTAGCAAGGCATGGGAAAAATCATTCCATCCCTCCTCACCTAATAAATTACCGAGCAAATATATGGGCTTTGCATTCGGTGGGAGTTAAAAATCTTATTGGTATTAATACTGTTGGATCAATTAAAACGGAATTTATGCCAGGTGACTTTGTATTCCCAAATCAAATTATTGATTATACTTATTGTAGAAAAAATACTTTTTTTGATGACGTTGAAAATCCTGTTAATCATATTGATTTTACTTATCCTTTTAACGATGATTTGCTTCATCAATTTTTTAAAGTATCGAAACTGTTAAAATTTAACCATCATCTAAATGCTGTTTATGCAGCAGTTCAAGGACCCCGTCTCGAGACAGCTGCCGAAATTAATCGATATGAAAGAGATGGAGGGAGTATTGTAGGAATGACGGGTATGCCTGAAGCTTCTCTTGCAAGAGAAATTGGATTAAATTACGCATTAATTTGTCCAGTGGCAAATCATGCTGCAGGAAGGGGGCTTAATATAAATGGCGTTTCTCAAGTTGAAATCAGTGCTAACTCAAAAAATATGGCTTTAAAAATAACCAATCTAATTAAAGGAATTATTGAGTCCTATGGCAATTAAAGAAATAATAAAGATGGGTCATCCAATACTGCTTGAGAAAGCTGTCCCTATAAATGTATTTGATACGCCTGCATTACACAAATTAATTGAAGATATGATTGAGACCATGGAGGATGCTAATGGGGCAGGTTTGGCAGCTCCTCAAATAGGAGAAGGCATTCAATTAGTTATTTTTGGTGCTGATACTGAAAGATACCCAGAAGAGGATTCTCCGCCTTTCACCGTCTTAATAAACCCTATCATTACACCATTAACCAAAGTGACTGAGGATGGATGGGAGGGTTGTTTATCTGTTCCTGGAATGAGAGGTCTGGTCCCAAGGTTTAAAAAAATTAATTATA
>ENA-OSJC01003864-OSJC01003864.1-marine-metagenome-genome-assembly--contig:-NODE-3864-length-10528-cov-6.533633_pt1 | contig 10528 bp, 3 predicted proteins | sample MGYA00237885_ERZ534234 | MGnify/ENA primary metagenome ERZ534234 (study PRJEB26413, sample SAMN06343907) | marine metagenome | isolation source: coastal waters | place: Atlantic Ocean: West Antarctic... | reverse complement strand
TAATCCTTTTCTAGCATACTCTACTCGGCTTCCATATCCTTCAACACTAGGCCAGATAGATACTTTTTTAAAATTAGACCATAAGTGGGTAAGATCATATTTTTTAAATTTAGAATAACTTAGATTTGTATTATAACTAACATGAATATTTTTTGCATAACCTGAGTCTATAAGTATATTAAGCATTTTATAATGACCTTCTTGTATAAAAGGTTCACCTCCTGCAAAATATACCTCTTCTAAATTAGGGATATACTGAGGTACATCTTTCCAAAAATTCTCATTATCTGTAAAATAATCTAGAGTCTTAGACCATTTAGGATCATTGCTATCTTTATACCAGCTTGTAGAAGCAGCAGGGCCGCACATTCTACACTTAAAATTACACAAGTTACCAAATCTAATATCTAAATATGTAGGAGTATTATCTACACTACCATCGCTATTAGTTTTATCTTGTAGATAAGCATATTTCTGAAAGCGTTGATTTACTTGTAATCTATTACTCCCACTACCTTGTTTTTCTTTATCATAACAAGCATGTACACATTCAGTAGGTATTTTATTTTTTAAAAAATTAAGACGTACTTGTTTATAATCTAAACTATTCCATATGCTATCTAAAGATTGCTTATATGTACCCATAATTTTAGTATTAGGTACAAACTCAGCATGACAACACAGATAAAAATTGCCGCTTAAACTACCAAAAATATGCATCCAAGGAAGTATACAACCTTTTATATTATTGTTTGGGGATTGTTCGTCCTGTTGCAGGGAAGCCTCCAAAATGTATAGAGTTATTTCTTATAGTACAAGCTAAAATATTTTTGCCGCATATATCTCCTTCAGGTCCCGAAGCAGTTTTATTATCTACACCAATAGGATTATTATTAGCAGTAAGACTAGTACCTGGTATAGTACCACCTCCTGGTCCAGGATATTGACACTCTTCTCCTTTATACTGCCACTGACAAGTATTTTTATAATATTTACGTCTAGGAGTTACTTGTTTAAAATATTGAAGCCAAGTAACTAAGCCAAAGGCAGCAGTAGTATCGCCTAAAGACTCTAATTGATCTATTCTAAATCTATCTTCAATATATGATTCAGTATCTACATCATCATTTATAATAAAAACAGAATCTCCTATAGAAGTATTAGATTCTAAGCCATTAGATAAGAATAAAAATCTATTTTCTTCTATAGTTTGTATAGTAGCAAAAGTTGAGCCTTTTGACGAACGAATCTTATCTCCTACTCTATAAGGCATACTATTATATACCTCAATCACGTTTCCTGAAACATATTTAATAGAACTATGCTCAGGCCAAACATCTAAAAAATTGGCAAATGTAGTCTTAATATTAACTACAGCACCTTGTAAATCTCTAGAATCATTTTTAAGCTCTCTCCAAGTTCCTGCAACTGCCTCTGTTTGGAATTTTGTAAAAGAAGAATTAGCTTGCCCATAGAATCCTTCTATAGCAGAGCTATAGTTTAAACCTTTTGCTCTTGCTATAGTTAAAGTATCAAAAGCAACTTCTCCAGCATTACCTACTTGTGCAGGAGTAAAGTTAATGGTTCTAGGGTCAATACCGTGACAAGGTACTCCATTAACATTAGCAACACATGAATTAGATGTATTATTACCCACAATAAAAGGATCTTCAACCAATGCTGATATAATATTATCAACATTGAATATTGTCAAAGTAAGTTCATTAATTTTTCCATCAGTACCTTGACTAATACTCGATACATCTACAGGAAATGGTATGTATGAATCTCCATCATAAGTTACATTATAGTTTAGATCAGAAATTAAGTCACCAGCTATATCTGCAAACTTTAAAGGAAAATTAGTAGGCCAAGCTCTACCCTGACCATCTTCTGTGGGATTACCTTCAGGAGTTGCGGGAAACCACTCACCAGGATAATATATTTCATACAGTCGTACTATAGGATTTTGTGTAAAAGCATTTTTTTCGGCTATAAAAGGACTAGGAGCTTGTGAAGATAGGGTAGCTGCAGCAGTTTGTTGAGCGGAAATAAATATATTAGCAACAAAAGGTACACTTATTAAACTACTGCCTGAATCAATAAATAATATTGTCCCATTAGGAATACTATTTGGAGCATCAGATACAGTTAACTGGGTAGTACTATCTACACTCGTAACAGTTTGTGTACCTGTATAACCATTACTATTTGGAGAGTTAACTACGTAGCCAGCATTTATTCCTATAGTATTAGCAACTGTTAAAATAGTATGAAAACTTGCTGTACCTGCACTTGAGTATGCAGTGAATGAAGAAGTATTAACAAAAATAATAAAACTATCCTCATCTATAACTGTAATTGTATAAACATTTCCATTAACTTGTGTCATACCTACTACACCTGAAAATGCAATACGATTTCCTGTACTAAATCCGTGTGCACTAGCTGTTACCACACCTGGATCAGCTCTTGTTATGCCTGTAATTGTTTTACTAGTACCTGCTATGCCCCCTATATTAGAAACCTTAAAGGTTAAGACAGCAGCTCCTCCACCTCCAAGTTTATTATCAGCAACAGTAATAATATCTCCTATAACGAATCTGTCACCACCAGCAATAACTGTAACTGCTGCTGCACCAGAACTATTAACTACTATAGAAAAAGTTGCATCTATACCGCTACCAGTATGAGTATAGTCAGTCGCACCAATAGCATAGGTTCCTGCAGTACGAGCGGATACTGCAGCGCTAATAGTATTAATTGTTAAGATAGGAGTAAATACGGTGGTAGTAAGTCTAGCACCCCCTACAATAGAGGCACTTGAAGTCACTGTTTCACTATTATGAAACTCTTGTAAAACGTTATTTAATTTAACTTTTACCTCATTAGTTGTTTGGTTAACATTAGCAATTAACGCTACTGTTTTACTAGTAGAGCCTACAACAGAGTTGCCAGAAACAAACCCAGTGGCATTATTTACAGTAAGTATTACGTCATAATTTCTAGCAGTCATTAATCATATGTCTCTTGCAATTTAAAACTAACAGTGAAAAAGTTTTCTGTTAAACTAGTACCTGCTGATAAAACTTGACTTATTTGTAAATCTCCGTCAAATCTTGTACTAATTGTACCACTCTCGTTTAGATGTGACAAGTCAAAACTAAAAGATTCAAATTCTCCACTTCGGGCATTATAAAAGTTCTCAATTGCAGTTCTTTCTATTCCTGATATATTAGTATATTGTAAGTCATAAGCTCTAAGACCTCTTCTAGATTTTAATCTTCTTTTTTCATAGCCTGCTTGAGACTTAAAGGTACTTACTTCAAATTTCTTACTAGTTGAAAATCCTGAATCAGGTTTTCTATCCGCCATAGAATTAAATCTATCACCTACAGTAACACTAGAATCAAATACTCTAACAGATAACGTATCGTCAGAATATATAGACCCTAAAGGTGCTCCACCTATTACTGTAGCAGTAGTAGGTAATGAGTTTATAGTAGCTGTTCTATATCTAGCACCATCTGACATACGTATATACTCAATTTTACCTTTAAATCTCTGCCTACTAGTAACAGATCCACCAGCTACAGAATCATTAGCACCTATAATTAACGAACCGCCAGGAAAAGTAGCTACTGCAGGATTATAGTTTACATGTTTAACTAATTTACCTTGAACATATAAGCGTAAATTAGCAGTAGTTTTATCATAAGATAGTGCAACACTATATGAGGTACCTCCATTACAATTACCACCATATATTTCTGTTATAGTATTTGCTTTATTTATTATAAAACCTACATTAGAATTTGATCCTACAGTACGTAGAGCATAGTAGTTTGTAGAACTATTTTTACGAGCTATTACAGTTTGATTAGAACTCATACTAGTTCCTGAATCAGGAGTTATAATAGTGTCAAAAGTAAATGATTTTTCTTCTCCTGCATTAAAATCATTACCGGAACCTATTACAGCTATAAATTTAGAACCATCTAGCACTACATTAGAACCGCTAAAACTAGCAGAGCCAGTATTTATTTGCACTGTATGTTCTTTAGGACTTAAGTCTGTTAAATTACCTGCAAAATTAGTTAATAAGTTTACAGATGCATTATCACCTATATCTATACCTTGATACCCTAAATTAACAGAAGGATATGTGTAAGCAGTTGGTTGTTGAAAAACACCAGAAGCATATACTATAAAATCACTAGTACTAACTACATTAACGCTTGCGGGAAAAGAAAAAGACTCAGTAACTCCATTTATAATATAGTTATTACCATTAATTACTGTGGGAGCTGTGTTACTAAAATCTGCTGCTACTACTTCAGGAAAACTTCTAGTTAATCTATATCTTTCAGGTAATGTTATAGTTTTTACAACTAATTGAGTAGCATTAGGAGCATCTGCAAATGTTATGGTTTGTCCTGCATTAGATAAACTATAGGTAATAGTGGATTGTAAAACACCATCATCAAAAGCTGTCACTTCTCCTTTACTAGTAACAGTACTAGGTAAGTTAAAAGTTACTCTAGTTGTTCCAGTGTTATTAAAAGTACTAGTAGCTACAACAGAAAAAGCTGTTATAGGAGCTTGTGCGTCATCAGGGTAGGTAGCAATAGTCATATCTTATCCATTTCTCATAGCATTTCTAATAGGTCCGTTGCTTTGTAAGTCTCTCATTACAACCTCAACTACGATCTTATCAGCATCAAATTTAGGGGGTCCTTGCTGTTCGGCAGATTTAGGTGAGCCCTCATTAACAATATTAAATTGTACATTACCCATACCAGCAGACCCAGTAGCGTTCATTTGACCCAGTGCACGATTACCTATAGATTTAGCAGCAGGTTTACGAATTACAAATTCTCCAGGTTCTAACATGGCGGGTACACGGTCACGAAGTGCATTTACTTGTCCACCAGCCGCCATATTTCTAACACCTGTCATACCGACTAGTCCTCCGGTAGCCGCAGCAGCAGGCCCAAAAAAACTAAGAGCTGTTTTACCCAGATTAAACAGAGTAGATCCAACACCTTCTCCACCGTTACCAGTTATACCCTGCATGAATCCTGATAAGCTCTTCATAATACCGCCTTCTCCAGTAAATAAATCCTTAAGACTGCTACCTAAACCTCTAAATGTCTCCATAGCTTTGCTGCCAAATTCACCAAGACTACTTTGTATAGTTTCAAATGCTCCTTTAGCTTTTTCTTTAAAGCCAGTAAAGAAGCTTTCACCTTTTTCTTCCATCTCTCTTTTTACTTTGGTAATAGGGCCTTCTTCTGCTCCGTCTAAAGTAACAGGCACTTTTTTCCCTACCAGCTCAACGTCATCAATGCCTTTTTTGTCAAGGTCAAATCCAGTAAGATTACCTATAAAACCCTTCATCATATCTTGAGCAGGAGTAACAATAGTCTGATCAACAATAGTTTTACGTATATCTTCATACATTCCTAATCCTATTTCTTTAATACCATCTGTTAAAGAAGCACCTCTAGTTGATATATTTTCAAAAACTTTTTGAATAGCGTTAGCTAGTCCACCATTAATATCATTAGTTATTCCTAGTATTAGCTCTTTTAATTTTTTTCTAGCACTTAATTCATAAGCTAACTGCTCAAGTTTATCTTTAAAGAGTCTCTCTGCTGCTGCTCCTTCTGCGCCCATACCTGCTAAAGTTTTTCTAAGATTTTTTTCTATATTTTTTTCTTGTAAGTCGAAGTTAGCCATATCTGCTATCATCATTTGTTCAGCATGAGTTAATTCCATATCCATTATCTCATTTTGTACTTTAGCAACCAGTCGTTGTTGCGCTTCTAGATCACCATTTTTAGATATTAAGAGTCCTAAGTTATCAATACGTCCTTTAAGTAAATCTTTTTCTCCTTTAGCTGCAGCTTTAATACCGTCAGTTTGTGCACCTGCACTAGCCGTAATAAGATCACTAATAGTATCATAATTCTCTAAAATGTCCTTTACATTATCCATTAAACCTTGAGAAGGATCATCTAATTTACTAGTGGTTCTAAGAGTGAGTTCTTTGGCTTTTTGATTACCTTCTGCTACTAGTAAATCTCTATTATCAGCTATTACTTTTTTATCATGAGTAATCTGAGTTAATAGTAACGCAGCTTTATCTCTTTGTAAGGTATTTTGTGCTTGTCTATCTGCAGTTTGCGCTGCTAGTGCTGCTAAATCATCTTTTTTCTTTAAATCTATATTATCTTTTTGCTGACGTAGCATATCTTGTTCAAATATTTTTCCAAGCTGCATTATTTCAAATTCTGCTTGACGTACAACTTCTTGTTGATTGAATAAGTCTTTTCTTTGTTTAAGCTCTGCTAGAATATCAGCTTGCTGATCTTTTCGAGCTGCTCTTTGATCATCAAGAGCTGCTTTATCTTGTTTTGCTTTTAATCTAGCTACACCAGCCTGTGCTCCTGCAGATTTTTTAGCTTCTTCCATTTTTGTTTTTTCTAAAGCTAGTTCTACTTTTAGTATATCTTCGCGTTTGAGAATAGTACGATCTAAAATTTTAGCAGTTTCTCGTTCTGCTTTTGCTACTCTAGCAGCAGAAGCAGCTTGTGCACCTGCAGCAGATGCTTCTGCATCAATCATTACTCCTTGTCTTTCTATAGCTGCACCTTTTCTACCTACAGCATTTAATTCTCTTAATTGACGAGCAGCTAGTGCAGTTTTTTCTGCGTTAACATTCATTACTGTATTAAACGCCTTTAAACGCTCAATATCATCTGTGCCTAGTATTGTTACAGATTTATATCGTCTTTTAGCATCAGTAGCATTTTCCATTGCAACATTTGCGTCATTTAATCTCAATTGCATTAGATTTATAGCTTTTGCATCGTTTCCAAAAGTTTCAGCAGAACCAAAGTCTCTAGCTAATGATTGTTGCACAGATGCACGAGCAGCTCGCATCTGTGGTGATTGATCAAGTGGATCTAGCTGGTTGGAGCCTAAGGCGCCCTCATCAGCAGCACCACCTCTTGGAGCCCTAAAAGATGCTTGTACAGTTGGTCCTCTAAATTTTAATCTAGCATTATCTTGAACAGCTTGCAGTGGAACTGATTCAAAAGGATTTTCTGCTCCAGCACGCCTCTGTATAAATGCTCCTCGCTGAGTCATGCTTTCTATATCAGCCTGTTTTTTTGCTATATCAAGACTGCGAGCTGCCTCTCTATTTTTAGCTTCTTGTGCCCTAAGCTGCTCGTAAGCAGCTTTCAATAGTTTGTCTTGTGCTTTTAGTTCTTTTTCTACTAAAGGAACACGCTTAACCTGATTTATAAAAGAACCTTTAGCAGATACTGTTAGTGCACGTTCTATTTCCTCTATAGTACCCGTCATATCCCTTTGACCTTTTAAAAGACTCATTTTTTGTCTTAAAAGTACTAAATTTTTTGCTTCATTAGCCAATACTTCCTCTTGATTTTTAGCTATCTCACCAGTATCTGCATTTACTGTACCACTGGTAAAAAGATTATCAAAAGCTGTAGCAGCTGACTTAAACTTTTTAGATAGCTTATCAGCCAAAGCATTCATACTATTAAATTCATTAACAACTACTTGTGCTCGTTCTTCTACCTTTGATAAAGATGCAGCAAATTCGATTGTTGAGAGGGCAGCAATATCTATATCTGCGGGATTTAATGGCAAAGGCTGATTTGTAGTATCCGTTAAATTTCTGCGTATAGACATTAATTTTTTAGTAGCTTCAGTATTACTTATAGTGCCATCTTCTAAATCTTCCATTAACTTTCGTAGCATATCCATACCAACTAATGCATCTTGTACACTCTGTTCCTGCTCTTTAGGTATGAATCCATCTTTATTTAAAGTTGCTATTGTTTTAGTTATTCCATTAACAGTAATTTCTAATCTACCAAGGCCTTTAGCTATAGCATCTGCGTCTCCAATAACTTTAGCATTGAACATATCGTTCAATAATGGATTAGCGGTCTCTAAACTATTTGCAAGAGCACCAGAAATCTCTACTATATCTCTTAAATTTGTAGTAAGCTCTACTGCCTCAGTTAATGTAGCAATTCGTGCTTCTAGATCAGCTAATCGAGTATTTACTAGATCAATTGTTTTATCCAGTAGTTCCTGATCGCCACCAGCAAGAACAAGAGCTACAGCATTCGCGTCTGCTATGTCTCCTTGGTAATTGTTATTTACTTTTGAAAGCTCTTCATACTTTTTACTTATTTCTTCATATATCTTTAAATCATCTTTTGCTCTTTGAATTGCTGCCTGTGCAGGTCTTCGTCCCGAGTCATCACTAAACACATTAAACGTGCTTCCTGCAAGACCATATCTTTTATGGAACGCCTTCTTCATAGCCATCAGCTCTGATTTCATATTAGCATCTTCTGCAAGTATATCACCATTTAGCTCTTTAAAGTTTGCTAGATCTGTTGCTGCTTGTGCTGCTGCTATACCAAATTCACTGTCGTTTGTTATAGGAGTAAAAACAGAACTACTCATTAGCTGTTTTTGATTTTTTGCTGCGGTAAGTTGTCTTTGCAGATCTTCTATTGTATCTGCGTCAACATTAGGAGTTATTCCCTTATCGTCTGCTAAAGCAACTTTAGCAGCAATTTGTGCCTCTGTTACTTTACGTATATTTGTAGCTTGATCATCAAAAACTTTAGCTAAACTTTCTTGTCCAGTTTTAAAAGCAGCACTTGCATCAAATAAGTATTCATAAAATTCTCGTGCCTTATCAAACACATCAATACCGATTATACTACCTATACCTTGTAGCACAACAAAAATTATACCAATAGCGTTAAGAAGTTTAAGACCAAAACTTAGTGCTTTACCCAACGCAGCAGCACCTACAGCAGCAGCATTAAGCCCTCGTGCCATATTCTGTGCTAAAGGCCCTGCAGTAGCTAATTGCCTAGTTACTAATGTTTGAGTAGATGTTAATGCAGCACCTCTAGCAACTGATTGAGCTTCTAACCTACCTCTTGCTTCTGCGTTAATAAGACCAGCATCCTCTCGTTCACCTAGACGAATTCTATAATCTGTTTCTTCTCTTAAAAGATCTGGTATTCTTTCTTGTAATCTAACAGCTTCTCTAGTATTGACCCCACCTTCAGCTAAGGCTTTTTTAAGAGCAGCTCCTTCACTAGCATTACCTCCAACAAATGCTCCCTGACCTCTAAACTGCTCAGCAACATCCGCAGCTTCATTAGCTAACTCACCAGCATTAACTCTTGTAGCAGCAAAATTTGCAGATAAACCTGCTAAACTAGCACTGAGTGCACCAATACCCGTAGTAGCAAGTCCTACTAAAGCTACCCGTAAACCATTAAATACTATTAAGCCTATAGAGCCTAATAGTAGTATACGATTACCTAAATTTTTATCTAAAAATTCTGCAAGAGGAACTAGTGCATCTGCTACAAAAGCGCCTACTGTAATAGCTAGATCTGAAAAGTTAGCTACAAGTTTTTCAAATGTTTCTTGAGTGCTAATTACTGATGTATCAATATCTTTAAAAGCATCAGTACCATCTTTTATAACTTGATTAGCAAAAGCTTGTCTTCTCTCGAATTGAGTTAGTTGTGTTGCCGACTTTCCTACACTTAGTGCATAAGCATTTACAGCAGGCTCAATACGTGTAAAAATACCAAGTTCATCTAATAGTTCTGGTTCAAGTTTAATAGCACCTCTAGCTAGCCTTTGAAATGAATCCCCTAAATCTCTACCTAGTGCACGAGAAGCTTTAATAGCAACAGATCCAAGTTGTTCAATTTGATCAACATTAAAACCAGCAGAAAGTGCTAAGTTAGCATTTCTGGCAGCTTCTACTATAGAGAGCTGACCACCTGTTATTTTTTTTAGAGAACTAATAACTTGATTAGCACTAGTACCTACAGCATTAGCTAGTGATTCAGTACCTCTAATAATTGTTTCAAACTGTGCAGAAGCATTTAATGCTTGGAAAGCCGCACTAATAGCAAATACGTTAGCAGCGGCAGCGGCATATATACCAACTAATCCGCCCAATCCTTGAGATTGGGCGGCAAAAGAACGTCCAGCAGAAGCAGAGCCTTGTCCAAGACGAGTTTGAGCTCTACCGATTTGTTCGGTCTCTCTAACAGCTCTTGTAGCTCCTCTAGTAGTAAAATTAGTTTCTAAAGTATTTCTAATAGTTGCCAACGGCTATCCCCTTATTTACGTGACTTTGTCTGTTGTGCATAATATTTACCTAATATAGACTCAGCTTCTTTTAATAGTTCAAAAACTTCACGTCTACTTTCAATTTCATATATATCCATAACAGCACTAAGACCAGAATAATCTTTTCCTAACCAGGTACCATTCATTCCTTCCCAGTTATCGGGTAAAGCATTAAGAATAGTCAGTGCTTGTTGACACTCTAGGGATAAGTTGGAACCGTCTTGAGGTAGATCTTCCTCTTTTGGTTCCCAACCCATCTGTTCGCACATCAATATATATTGATCTGCTGATAAACCACCACCCCCAA
>ENA-OSJC01003863-OSJC01003863.1-marine-metagenome-genome-assembly--contig:-NODE-3863-length-10528-cov-7.904507_pt1 | contig 10528 bp, 17 predicted proteins | sample MGYA00237885_ERZ534234 | MGnify/ENA primary metagenome ERZ534234 (study PRJEB26413, sample SAMN06343907) | marine metagenome | isolation source: coastal waters | place: Atlantic Ocean: West Antarctic... | reverse complement strand
GTATCGGAAGGAGAGGAAGAAGGTGAGGAGGAGGTATCAATTGAATGTGAAAAGGACGAAGACGGAAACAAGACTAATAAATATAAATTTGAGAAGGAATGGAAACATGTATTTTTCCACGGAAAAGAGGTTAATGACTTCCATACTATTAACAAGGATATGATATTTGCCACACATCACTCTGCCATTCAGCAGTTGGATAGGAATGATAAGAAATTAGAGGCAACAATAGTCCAACAAGCCGAGAAAATAGTTAGTTTAGAAACACAATTAAAAGAATTAATCGCAAGAGTATCATTAAATGAATTAGCACTGAAGAGTTTATTAAATTAAATATTAAAATATTATATAATTATATAATATAATGAGTATGCTTCGTCGCCAAGATTACGCAGTTGAACTAGGACAAATTGAATATGTAGCTCCTCCTCCGCAGAAATGTCAAGATAGGTTACAGAAAATAGAAGAATATAGAAAATTAGCCTGTAGCACAGGAAAACTTAAGGCATATGGTGCTGATGAATATGGACACACATTACAGCAAATGAGTTCAGCAATAGATGACACACATAGAGTTTTACAGAATCAATTTAAAGCACAAGCTTGTAATCCCTTGCCCCCTTGTTTCCCAATGACCACTTGTAAAGCTAAGACATCAACTTTCCACGATGGCACTGATAATGTATCCAGTCAATTAATCGGACTAGGTGTTAAAGGAGATGGAAATATGGGACATTTATATAACAGTTACAGAGATGTTAAGATTGTGGATACTGATGAATTGGTAAGGCAAATTCGTGCTGGAAATGAGCCAGTTCAATCGCAGGTAACAAAAATGGCCGAATATAATGCTGGTATGTTCGGTGGTGCTTATCACGCAGTAGATGGAGTAGGAACGGGTTATTCTTGTTATCCTTGCCCACCTAAAAAGAAACCTTGTCCTGTAGAAAAATGTAAGAAACCCGACCCTCTTAATAATCCCGAAACAGGTATTGGAAGTGACGCATTAGAGAGTAAAAGTAATTTATTTGATATATTTCAGGCTTCCAGAGTTCAACCTCAATTAGCGTCTTTTTTAGGAGTGGGGAATCCTCTGCCCCAGCGAACGGAGGCAACCCAAACCGAGAAACAGGGGGAGCAACTATCAGCGGGAGAGGTGAGGGATTTGATTCACGAGGGAGTGGCAGTTCCGAGGGGGGTTCGGGGTCGTTCTTTGAGCGTGGGGGACAGCGACTCAACAGCGTCACGGACACCAGTGAGTTCAGCCCCCAAGACACCCCCGAGTCAGCCAGGAGCCAGGACACCCCCGACAGAGAGCAGTATGATGTATCTGCCAGACCAGGCGACGCAAACAGCGGACTTTTCCCAACAGGTGAATTCAGGAGTTCAGGGGAAGGGAGCAGTGGGGAATACGAGACCAGGCAGACCATCGGGGGAGATAGTGGGGAGAGTGCTTTATCCACGAGCGAATTACAGGGAGAGGGGCAATCTATAATATCGTCGTTGGTCTTGGCTTCACAGGATTTAGGAAATGATATGATAGACCATTTTACAGATATTTTACAGGTATTCAAGACAGGTGAAAATGAAGTTATAAGTGACATTCCTATCAGACATAAACAATATGCTCAATTAATTGATAAAACCTACGCAGATAATAGAGATAATTTTGGGGATTATATATTTAAATCTTCATTAAAAATAGATAATACATTATATGCCCCACTTCTCGCAGTTGGTTTTGGTGGCCTTGCTGAGTATTTATTACCGAAGATGTTGGGGAAAATGATTAATCAAAGAGTAGGAAGCGTAGCCCGTGATAATGTTGAATCTGGATTTTTAGATTATTTAATACCTATGATGCGTGATGAAATTACAGATGGAAATTATATGAATAATGCGGGGACATTAATACCAAGGCCAGCCCGAGGAGTTGGAAGTAGAAGTGGTAATGTTATTGATGCTTCACCAGAATTTACTTATTCAAGATTAACAAGAATCGGGCGTCAAGAAGGCACAGTTATGAGAACTGGCTCAGGAGGTAGAATACAATCACCATCAATAGACCAAGTTAATACAAGAGATTGGTTCTATAAACCCAATATACCTTTAGGAATGCTAGGAGTTATACCATTTGCTATTATGTATCAAAAAGCACTGGATAGTATTAAATCAAATCCAGAAAGTAAAATTGCTCCAAGAATGAATTATTATCAGAACGGCAATGATAAAATATTTACAATTAGAGGCACCGCAACAATAGAGGATTTAGCACACGATGCTATTTTAGGAGGGCAAATATCATCAGGTGGTTGGTTTAAATCACCATTACTAGAAAAGAAACTTGATGCTTATGAGAAATTTATTAGTGAAAATAGTGACGAAAACGATAATATAAAAATAGTTGGCCATTCACTTGGAAGTTTGGAATTGTCAGTATTATCAGAGCGATTAGGTAAGAGAAAAAATATAGAATATGTAGGTTATGCTCAACCAGTTTTTGCTCCGCATTCCAATGTAGATGTAGCTTATTCATTTGATATAGACCCATTATATAATGAAAATAACGCACCCAATCATAAAATATTAAAGAAACAATTTATTAAGGGAAGAGGAGATAGATTTACTCAAGGACATTCCACCAGTAACTATTTTTGATTTAATAAAAGAAAAAAATTGATTTAAAACAAATTATATATCATATATATATATAAATGATTTCAACAGAAAAGAGACAAGAATATCTCTCTACTTTTAATCAGAAACACCCTGATTATTGGACTACTTATCGGGAAAATATACAAGAGAAAAGTAAGGAATACCGTGACAAATATTATTTAGAAAATAAAGATAAATTTCTAAATAAAATTACTTGTGATGTTTGTGGGAAAAATATGTTTAAACAAAACCTTAAAAGACACCAAAAAGCTAAATTCTGCCAGACTGTGGTTGCGATGAAACAGCTTCAGACTCTTGAGAATCTTGAACTGGTTGTTGTTGTTGAGTCATCTTCTGACTCTTAGATTCCAATGCTTCTTCAGCTAATACCAAAGCGTCACTTTCAATTTCACGGATACACGAGAAACAACAGCAATTTATTTTGGAACAACGAGACTTTCTCATAGAAGCACACCCAGTATGTATAAGACCTCCAAAACAAGCACCAAATGCTGTCATAACCAATATTACCTCTGCCCCTATATACCACCATTCACTCATATTCTTTAATAATAGTCAATATTTTAATTATTATTTAAGTTTCATCATTTTCCATTAACCTATACAATTCAATATCACCATCTCTTAGTCCGAACCAATAATAAGCATTCTTATCATCTGATTCTGTTTCTTTTTCCTTGGCCACAGGCTCATCGTCGCTTGTATAAGGTTCTGTAATATATCCAAAAATATTACCCATCGTTATTATTATTATCTAAAAAGATTTTAAATAGTGTTTTATCTGAAAAAGTTTATTTATATGAAAGATGAAAATGTCGCTTTACGGACATAATTGTTCCTATTAGGTGGATTAACGATATTTGAATAAGGGTCAAACTCTTCTTTGCGATAGGATACAGGCTTGGTATTGTTAGTAACAGGTTCATTGCTATCTGCGGGTTTTGTTTGATTATGTATAGGATTAGTAGGCTCTTCAACTGTGACATTTTGTTCTTTAATTACAGTGTCATTTTTATTTCTAACTTCCATAACTTCTTCTTTTATTAATTGTTTAGCCTCTTTTTTCTTTTTAGAAGCTATATCTTTTCGTATAGCCACATTTTCCATTTTCTTAATACGAGCATTTGCTAGTGCTTGAATTTGTTTTTCTGTAGGAGGTTTCTTAACCTTTGGCTTTGGTGTGGATAGTGCTAAATATTTTGCTTCCATATCATCAAATCTCTTAAGTAACTGAGATACTTGGTCAGGGGTAGCGGTAGCCTCAACAGGAGTATTTAGGGGACTTAAGGATTCTTTTGTTTCTAAAGGAATCTTATCTTCTTCAATTTCTGTCATCTATATATCTACAATATATTTTAATTTCTATTTTATTTAAAAGTTACAATATAATCGCTTTTTGTTTTTGTAAAATCATTTTTAACATCTTCAGGTTTATTTACTTTTCCAGATAAAAACTTAAGGAATAAATCTTCCTTATCCAAATCTACCTTATATTTAGCACAAATCATTCTTAGTATTTTGTTTTCAGCTTTCATTCTTGAATAATAATTGACAGTCATTAATATATATAGATATTTAAATTTTAAATCTCATTTTTTTATCTTTGTTTAAGATATAACGATGGAAAACCTACTTCAAGTCGCACCCTCCCAGATAGCGTATTCTGACCCGATTAAAGCCCCACTAAGTTCGTCAAAGATAGTTTCCATACGGCCTACCTCAGGAAATTCTGTTGGTTCTTCTTCTACGAGTGCCTCTTCTACTGATTCAATTACTTTTAAGCTTCCTAGCAATGGAATGCTCAAAACTGGAAGTATGTATCTTAAATACAATGTTGGTATTAATACTACTGCTGGCACTACAGGCGGAAAAGCTGTTGTCGGTGCCGTCCTTGGAGATGAATTTTCGCCAGATTCGGCTGTATTCTCCAGAATGAAAGTTTTCTCATCTGACGGCACTGAAATTTCTCACCAAAGCAACTATGGTGCTTATTGCTCTGTTATGAATAGGCTTAAGAAAGCCCGTGGAGAACTTGAATCTAGAGGCTCTATTCTCAACGGTTCGGGGCTTGGTTACGGCGAGAGTCTTGATGAAAGCACAACTAAAGTTAATGAATTTACCTACTCCCACCTTGCTCTTAATGGAAATGCCCAGGACGCAAATGCTCTTAATATCGGTGTCCCTCCTGGTCTTGCTCGTAATTACAGGATTCTATCTCAGCAGTCTGGTTTAGCTGGTGGTGGTGGAGCTGTTGATAGCCGTATTACATCTTGTGTTCATCAAATTCAGGGTGGCCTGCTTGACCATAACGAAAGTGTGTATCTTCCCACATTTGCCCTAGGTGCTGGGCTAACGCTTGAAATGGGAATGGCCGATGTAAAAGATGCTGTAAAAGTTGTGTGTGCCAATGCTGTTGATGCTCAGGGTGGAACTAAGCTCTGTCACACTGATGCTACTGCTAAATACTTTTTGACTGATATTGAACTTATCGCAGAGCTTACCTTTTACGACAATTCCGTTCTTTCTAGCGTGAATAATTTGCTTTGTCAGGGAATCAAAATCAGGCACCCCAGAGTTAAAAGTCAGGTTAATAGTATTAGTAGCCAGGAATCAACTATCCAGATGTCAGAACACGGACGCTCAATTAATGCCGTTATTTGTGGCCTTCGTAATACTACGCAAAACCATACTCTACAGAATTTTTCTAATGATTTTCAGTATAAAGTAGATGGAACTAATTTTCCCGTGAGCTATCAGGCACAGTGTGGTTCGGAGGTTATTCCGTCTTCAGCTGTAAAGGTTGGGTCACAGAGTGCTTTTGAGCTTGAAAGGGCTGTTTCGGGTGGAGATTCTAAATTTAGACTCGGTAATTGTATTAACGCTTCTTCTTATTTTAAAACGGCAGTTCAGGCAGGAGCTGGTGCTAATGAGTTAGTTTCTGGTGACTGCTTGTTTGGTGTCAGTTTTATGAGCCACGGAGATAAACCCGCTCTTATGAGTGGTAAGACAAGTTCAGCTGGCTCAATACCATTAAGTTTTGCCCTTAATATGAATTCTACACCGAGTAATTGTGAGCTTATGTCGTTTGTAATTTCCGACCAGATTACGGAACTGCTTCACGATGGCTCAGTTGTAATTTCTCGGTAGAAGCAGAATTAAACAAAATTAAAATATTGATAAAGTATATAACAATGCCTCCAAAATCTTGTGCTAGTTGTGATAAAAAAGTCGCCTCTTCTTATGGAAGTAAGCTAGGTAGCAATCCTAAACCCAAAAACAAACCGCGAGCTTTAACTTCCGTTGAAAATGATTTATTTAAGAAACATAAATTTCCAAAAGCACATATAGACCATATGAAGAAATTCCTACGAGCAGGCCGTGGCTGTTTTGCCGATAGTCACGCTTATGCTATGAAACAAAAGAAATAAAGTATTTTAATAAAGTGTTTTATCTGAACTTTTCTGAAAAGTTCTTTTTACTAATAATTTTATCTTTACTTATATTAATGAATAGTAAATATAAAATAACACCTCCCGATGTCCATTTACCTTGGAAACTAACTGGTGAGAATCCTCCAGGATTTGATGAAAATGTGCTTCCATCGCCTCAGAAGGGTTTCACTTTTGGCGTAGTTGGAGGCCGAAATACTGGTAAGAGCGTTTTAGTTTTTAACCTTTTAAAACATTATCAAGGTGCTTATGATGGTATCTTTGTTATGATGCCCACCTGGAAACAGGACCCAACTATATCCCCAATGGCTACTGGTATTGATGAGGAGGCTTATTTTGAAAAGATTGATGTAGGATTTATAGAAGAATTGATTGAAAAACAGATGGAGGAGAAAAGGAAGTTTGACAAGGGTAATCTCCGACAAAAATATTTATCAAGATATTTAATTGTTTTTGATGATTGTATTGGTGACCCTAATTTTGGAATACAAAATGGTGGTATATTGAATAAATTGGCCACAAAAGGTCGGCACTATAGGATATCATTTATCGCAGTTTCACAGGCCTATAAAGCTTTTCCGAAACGATTCAGAATTAATATTTGTAATTGGATTTTCACAAAAAGTTACAATGAGTCCGAAAGACGGGCGATAACTGAAGAACAATCAAATACTATGAGTGAAAAGAAATTTAATGAATTATTTGAATATGCTATTGAAGGTGAATATAATTTTTTTTATGTTTTTATGGATTGTCCAGATAAAAAAGCTTGTTTTCGCAAAAATTTAGAAACAGTATTAAAGGTTGAATAATAATCTTTTGTATATATATAATGAATACCAAGACTTTGAATATTCGCTCACAAGATAGAAATAATGTTTCTAAAGGAGTTTTTGACCCTAATATCAACTTAGCAAATTGTAATTTTAATTTAAATAATCCTATTAGTCTTAAAGAACCTGGTTTGGTTGGTGTTAGAAGTGGATTTTTTCCTATGACATATAAGCATATTGATTCTACTAATGACCGATTTTCTATTAAATTTTTACCTGCTCAAGATTCTGCTGATTCCGCTTGTGTATTTGCTTTATTTCAAATTCAACACGGTTACTATAATAGCACAACAGCTGTTAAAACAGAAATTAATCGTCTTTTAGGACTTTTAGATTCTACTATGGCAACCTCATTTGATGATAATTTAGGAGGGGTTATTAATCAGTTTTCTGCGGAGACAGATGCTATTCTTTCCTCAAATATGACTTGTAGTTTAGGAACTGGTGATAATGATAAAGACCATCTTATTATTTCTCTTCCCGATGGAGTGGTGCTGAATGCTGAGGCACATAGGGCTGGAGATAATGCCCGAGTTGGTGCTACAAATTTGGTGGGTGGATTTCAAATCTTATTTGGTGATACTGGTGCTGGGACTGTAGCAAGGGGAACTGTAAAGGGAAGAAGTGCTAATAAAGTATTAGGATTTGGTGATACTATTTCAAATCCGAAAACATTAGGTGGAAATGATTTTGTGGGCAGTCCTGCTGTGCCTCTTCGTGGTGGAAGCGATGCTGTTCAAAATGTAACATCTCAATTTCTTGCTTCTGTTTTAAGAACCCCTTATCTATATATTCGTAGTTCTCTTGCCAGGGAAGCCCGTGAAATGTCTAAAAATGGTAACCCTACTGACCTTTTAGCTAAAATTCCTGTTACTTCTAATACATACGGAAGCACAATTTTCTATGAACCTCACGATGCCTCCTCTTTATATTTTAAAATGGGTAGTGGTGACATTAATAACATAAATATTACAATAACCGATGGAGATGGGATTGAATTAGATATGGAAGAAGGTGGTGATTGGGAACTTCAACTTTGTTTTCAGGGAAATTTCTACAATTAAAAAGTTTAGTATATATATGCCTAAGACGGTTTTAAGAAATGAAAACTTACTATCATTAACTAAGCAAGATACCCTTACATTTTTATGTGAAGATGAGGAGAAAGCAAAGGAGAGAAAAATAGAAGAAAACAAAAAAAAAATAAATTTAAGGAAGATGAAATATTTTTATGAAAAATAAAATCTTTATATATATTAAATGTCTTCTTATACAGATTTGTATATCAAAAAACACGGCAGTGGAGTCCATTCAGGAGTAGCTGGTTCAGCTTCTCTTACTATTCATAATATACCCGAAAATATGGAATCAGTTGCTTATACAAAAGATAATTTATATAGAGATTTAGTAACGCGAACAATTCCCGAAGTCCGTGAAGAAAGAACTCAAGTAGTAGATATAATAACATCAATGTCTCAACACAATGATAGATATATGAATAAAAGTTTAGCTCAGAAGGGGAGACCTTATATATCACACGAAACACCCCATTTAAAAAGATAATAATAAAATCTTTTATATATATATATAATGAGTAGTTATGATGAATTTCACGAGACAGAGGGAGCAGGTCAAACAAGGTCAGGAAGAGCAAGTGATGTTAGAGGTAATTACCAGCAAACACGCGGTGGAAATGTTGCGACGCAAGACGGTAGCAACCCAATGGGAGCAGGGGGTCGTAGTGCTGATTTCGGAAGTGCTGGTGGGCAAGCTCAAGGGACTGCCAGAAAAGTATATACCGCAAGAGCTTTGTATAGTGAATATTTAGATGATTATCGTAATCTTCAACAAATTGCCCGTAGAGGAACAATAAGTAGAAATATAATGGGACAAGATACAGTTACATTTACTAGAAGAGAAGATGAATTAGCTTATAAAAGTTCTAATGCTGATGTTTTTAAATTTGAAAATGATAATGCTATGTGTGATGGGGGAGATTCTGGTGCTTGTAGCCGTGCTGGCCGAGGTTCGGCACCTACTGAATATGCTAGTCCTTTTACATCTTCAGCTCATTTTAATGATGTAGCATATTTTGGTGGAGGAGGTAGAACTGAAAGTGCTGTTATGAAAACTAGAACAGAAGCTCAACTTCCCGAAACTGGAGATGGAAGCTCATTAGAACCTCCTGAAACGGAACAACCTGATATTCAGCCCCCTGAGTCTGTTCCTGAGCCTATTCCTGAGCCTGAACCTGAAGAAATGGGTTTTCCTCCGCTACCTGCTGAGCCTATTAATAACGAAGGAACTTCGGGTTTAGACCCAAGTGCTGACTCTGATGGTTCTCACCCTGGAGGAGATGGTTCGGCAAGTTCTACTGGGGGTGAAATAGTTCCTTTACCTCAAGAAAATACCACGGGAGTTAATGAGTTACCTCGTGGGAGAACAACGATGGTTTTAAATCTTCCTTTTAGGGATACTTTTAATTCCCGAAGTTGTCAAGGTTTTTGATTTGATTAAAATACGATTTAAAATAAAAATATTAATATTATTATATATGAATAATACTAATATTTCTACGCATAGAAAATGGAGACTAAGTCCTGTTGGTGTGAAAAGCACAGCAATTAGTCACTGGGGGAATCGTGGGGTTAATGGAGACTTAGATAAACTATATGAAATTTATTTAGAATCTACATATTGTTGGTGTTGTGGAGTTGATTTTGATGCTAAACATAAAAAATGCTTAGACCATTGCCATAATACTGGAAATTTTAGACAAATACTTTGTCATAAATGTAATATGTTTGACAGATGGCTTAATTATTATGAGTGATTGTTAGCAAGTAACTGTTTTATCAAAACTTTTTTAAAAAGTTTAGTATATATATATGGATACATATAAATCAAAAGCTAAAAAGATAGGGGTTGAAATAAAACCTTCTACAAATAAAGCTAAGAAATTTGATGCTTATAAAGATGGAGTAAAACAAGCAAGTTTTGGAGCTACTGGTTATCAAGATTATGAAAAGTATAAAAAAAGCGATGGTATTGAGGTCGCAAATAAAAAACGCTCTGCTTATAGAGCTAGACATAAAGATGATATTAATGTGAAGATGCGTGACGGTAAAATGACTGCTGGTTATTTGGCAAATAAGATATTATGGTAATTTAAGTTTTGCGTGTTCTTCAAGTAAAACCTTTCTATATTCTGGGTCTGAGAAAAACCTATTTGTTCTTTTATTCATTCCAGCTAAAAACTCTTTTTTTTCCTTCTCTGTGATATGACCACTTTTGTGTGCTGTCTCTTTGAGTGCTTCTTTTGCTAATTGTTGGTGAGGCTCCATTACTTGATATATAATAGTATTATTATTTTATATCAATTTTTTTCTTAAATCATTTAAAAATATAAAATCGTTAATAGTTATGTTGCGTAAAATATTAAACGAGAATATTAGGACTTTTAATAAGAACTGGGATAGGAATAGAAAAGCATTATGTTTGTTTGATAACTTTGTTGAGCAATTTATGTATATTTATGATAATGGAAAAATATATCAGGAAAGCAAT
>ENA-OSJC01003862-OSJC01003862.1-marine-metagenome-genome-assembly--contig:-NODE-3862-length-10530-cov-3.252559_pt1 | contig 10530 bp, 17 predicted proteins | sample MGYA00237885_ERZ534234 | MGnify/ENA primary metagenome ERZ534234 (study PRJEB26413, sample SAMN06343907) | marine metagenome | isolation source: coastal waters | place: Atlantic Ocean: West Antarctic... | reverse complement strand
ATGGGTAAGGTTGTCGAGTGGTCTATTCGTGACGAGTCCATGCATGTTGAGGGTAATGCAAAACTGTTTCGACAATTTTGTATAGAACATCCCAAAGTTGTTGATGATGAATTTAAACTAAGTATTTACGAGATGGCTCGTATTGCAGTTAAGTTAGAAGATAAGTTTGTTGACCTTGCATATAAAATGGGCAGTGTTGATGGTCTAGATGCGGCTGAAGTAAAAGCATATATAAGGTATATAACGGATAGACGATTGTTGCAGTTGGGATTGAAAACTAATTTCAAGGTGAAGGAAAATCCTCTGCCTTGGTTAGAGTGGGTTTTAAATGGCGCAGACCATACTAACTTCTTTGAGAATCGTGTTACGGAATATGAAGTAGCAGGATTATCAGGTAATTGGGATGATGCATACGAAGGAGTAACTGCATGAAATTAATTGTATGTAACGAATGTGACGGTGAGTTTAAAATTAATCATGAGATGGGTGGTGTATATCGTGCTGAGTTTTGTGTTTTTTGCGCTTGTGAATTAACCGAAGAAAATAAAGATGAGATAGAAGAATCTCCATTATGGACTGATGATGATGAATAATTATGGTGGAAAGGGTTCTTCTCCAAGACCTATAAGTAATAAGGAACAATTTGATAAAAATTGGAATTTGATATTTGGGGAGAAGAAAGATAATGAAAACAAGCTCAGCAAAAGCAAAAGGAAGACGGTTTCAACAGTGGGTTCGTGATAAATTAATTGAAACCTTGAACGTACACCCAGAAGATGTAGAATCTCGTAGTATGGGTGCAGGGGGTGAAGATTTGATTATGGCAAGAGCTGCAAGAGAAAAGTTTCCATATTCAATTGAGTGTAAAAATCAAGAAACACTTAATGTGTGGAAATCATATGAACAAGCAGAAGCAAACTCTGGAGATTATGAACCAGTAGTTTTTATTAAACGAAATGGGCAGAAGCCTCTAGTAGTGGTTGATGCAGAATACTTTGTTAAGTTGCATCAAATGTTACCAAAGGAATATAACATAGATGAGCTTTGTTGAACAATATAAGAAATACCACGCAGAAGAAGAACATAATTTTCCAGGCAATAGCCTTAGACCACAACTAAGACACATTGTTGATTTAATACAAGATACTAAATCAAAAACCTTGCTTGATTATGGTTGTGGTAAGGGGTTGCAATACTCTGAATGGAAACACCATGAAGAGTTTGGAGTGATGCCTGCTTTATATGATCCTGCTGTTCCAGCATTTCAAAAACTACCATCTGGGCCTTTTCATGGTGTGTATTCCACAGATGTATTGGAACACATACCCAAAGAACAATTACCAGAGACAATATATAACATTTATTCTCGAGCAGAACGATTTGTTTTCCTCGGAATATGCACTAGACCAGCAAATACAATCCTTCCAAATGGTGAAAACGCACATTGTACGGTAGAACCAATTAGTTTTTGGCGAACAATGGTTGAAAAACACGCACCAAAATCTGTTTATACCCACATAAAAACCTACGGTAACTGTAATAGTTACGAAATACTTCACGAAGATATCTATTTAGAATGGTATCTAGATAACCTATAACATTTGTATATTCTACTGAAAAAATGTTGTTATAAATAGTAACAATATAAGGTCAAAATTGTGGATATATTTTTGTTAATTTCTGAAGTTGGAGTCCCCATTGCAGTCGCAATCATTATGGGATTTTTTATATTTATGGTATTGAAACAAATACTTGAAGGTATAATCGATCAAATAAAAACTCTAACTATGTTTTGTAAGATGCTCGAAGATCGTGCAAGAGTAGGATGCAATGAGCTGATAAAAATTGATTTGCTGGTTAGTTCTGCTTTAGGAGTTACACCAGACATTAATCGTATTGCTCGCGCTGAAAACTTCAAAGAAGATGGCAAGTTAGATGTGAGGAGAGATTAATGCAAGATATGGCAAAACTAGTCACTGAATTTGGATTCCCAGTTGTCATGGCTGTCGGGATGGGATATTTTATATATTACATATGGCAGTTTATCAGTAACAACATTCAACCAGAATTAGATGCAATGCATATGGCTCTTATAAAATGTATAGATCAAAATCGTATGTTAGACAATGATATGATACGATTACAACAAAAAGTAAATGTTGTTCTGGAGTACAGAGAGAAGGATAAAATACAAGAACAAATAGAACGAAAGGCAGAAGAGTTAGCTGGTAAAAAATACAATGAAAATAAAAAATAAAATTAATTTCAAGACTAAATTAGTTATTTTAGTGTCATTATTTTTGTGTGTGTATATTACAGAATATGCTGAAGCAGCCGATTTGGTTCACGGGTGGAAGTCACCAGCTTTTAGTGGAATCGGATATAGTTCTCATGCACTAACAATTGAAAATCAAGAATACTCTAGAAAGAAAGCAATAAGAGAGAAAAAAGAAGCTGCAGCAAGAGAAGCTATAAGAGATGCAGCTAATACAAATCTTTCAAAGTTTATGAAAAATGTGGAATCAAGAATTTATGCACAGTTGTCAAAACAACTTGTTGATAGTATGTTCGGAGAAAATTCTGGGGAAGCAGGCACAGTGACATTTGAAGGCACAACAATCAGTTACGTTAAAGATACGGAAGACGTAACGCTAACAATACTGGATACAAATGGAAGTCAAACAGTTATTTCAGTTCCTATTGGTGACTTTACTTTTTAGTTTAGGTGGTTGTAGCACAACAAAATTTCAAGAAGCTCCAACATCTACATCAGTCCCAATGGTGAACAAATTAGAAAATTTTCCTCCTCCCGAAAGGAAGGTCGATATAGCCGTGTATAAATTTGTTGATCAAACAGGGCAGAGGAAACCTATTGACGCTGGTGCTTCATTCAGTATGGCTGTAACACAAGGAGCAGCAACGTGGTTAGTACAAGCACTTAAAACTGCTGGAAAGGGAGAGTGGTTTACAGTTGTTGAAAGAATGCAATTAGACGAACTGTTAAAAGAACGACAAATTATAAGAAATACAAGAACTACTTATGATGGAGAAAGCGCAAAAAAAGTTAGACCTTTGACTTTTGCTGGAGTTTTCGTAGCTGGTGGAATTGTTGGTTATGATTCTAATATAGAAACTGGTGGTGTTGGTGCAAGATATTTAGGAGTAGGCCCACAAGTTGAATACCGTAGAGATATGGTGTCGGTTGGTCTACGATTAATATCCGTTCAAACAGGTGAAATTCTACTTGCAGTAAGCTCTCAAAAAACTATATTAAGTGCTAAAGTTGGGGTGAGTCTTTTCACATTTTTGGATATGGGTACTAAATTATTAGAAGTTGAAGCTGGACTTACTGAAAATGAGTCTACATCTTACGCAGTTCGTAAAGCAATTGAACATTGTGTAATTCAGGTAATTGAGGAAGGAATAAAAGAAGAACTATGGAAATATAAATAAGGAGATAGAGAAATGAAAACAAGCATACTTACAATACTTGCTTATTTTATTATGTGCGGTGTGAGTTATGCGAGTGATGTTTACATCACACAGTCGGGCGCAAGTCTTACTGCCAACATCAATCAAGATGGACAGACCAATAAGTTCGGTGTTTCTGGAACAGTTGTTACCCTAACAGGTGATAGCCAGGTATTAGATATTGATCAGATTGGTAATACTAATACAATTGCAACATCATTAATTGGCGCAATACAAGAGTTTACTCTTAGACAAGCTGGTAACAGTAATACATCTACTGTATCGGTTGGTTCAAATTCAGCGTCAGGTGACAACAGCATTATTCAAACGCTTACAGGTAGTTCAAATACAACTACTGTCAACGTAGGTAACTCAGCTGCAACTGATGATGCAGATATTGATTTGACTGCAACTGGTTCTAGCAATACTATAACCATTAATGAAAACAGTACTGCATCAATGGTTGGTTCAGATAAAAAAGTAACAAGCATTACAGCAATTGGTTCTAGCAATACTATAACATCAACACATACTGGTGCGGCTGACCAAGATACAACTCTACATCATACAGGAGCATCAAGTACTTTTTCTTTAACCCAAGGTGGAGCATATGATGGAACAACTTCTATAACTACGGTTGGATCAGGACATAATGTTACAGTCACTATGGACGATTAGTTTTCTACTTTTGATTTCGATTAGCAATAGTGCTTTATCGGAAACCATTGGTAATGTAGTAAAACAAAATGGAAATGCCTCAGTAGAAAGGGCAAAGAATAAACTCGTTCTGAAAAAAAACTCTGGTATTGAATTTAAAGATAATGTTCGTACAGGAAATGGTAATGTTGGAATAAAATTTGTAGACAATACAAATGTGGCAATAAGTCCAAATAGTTCATTGACGATAGATGATTTTGTATATGACCCAAATAATAAAGGTGGGTCTAAACTTATAATGAATGTTGCATTGGGAACAGTTAGGTATGCAAGTGGTAATATTGCAAAACTAAATGCTCAGAATGTTGATATTCGTACTCCAACAGCACGAATAGGTGTTCTTGGAACTGCGTTCAGTATGACCGTTGATGAAGTTGGAAAGTCTTTGATTATTCTGCTTCCCAATGCAGACGGTACAGTAGGTAAAATTTCAGTAGAGAGTGAAGCTGGTCAAGTTATGCTTAATCAAGCATTTCAATCCACATTAGTTACAAATGGTGAAAGTATGCCAACTAAACCAGTTGTACTTGATTTAACTTTAGACCAAATTAATAATTTATTAATAATCAAACCACCCAAAGAAAAACTTATAGAACTAGTTAGAGAATCTAGCAGTATGAAAAACTTATTAGATATGGATTTTTTAGAGTTTAAAGTGCTAGATGAGAATAAACTTGATGAAGACGAATTAGAATTTACTGAATTGGATATTAATCCTTTAGATGTAGATTTGTTAATGAATGTGTTAGACCAATTGATTGCACTAACCGCCACCGCAGAAATGGTAGACGGTAGGACAAGTGGTTTCAACAAAGCAACTCAAGTCAATACGCTTCGTGATGGTTCTCGTTTAGAAATAATTAGGCATGTTGGAAGTAGCGAGGTGCATTTAAGACTAAACGCTGATTGGGGTTATGTAATTAATTTGACACAGGGTGGAATACCTGTGCCGGAGATAACAACAGATGACAACACTACTAATAATATTAATATCTATCAGTCTGAGTAGTATTGCACACGCTGGCAACAGTGTGTTCATAGAACAAATTACTACCAGTGATGATACAACAATAACTGTCAATCAAGACGGCAATAACAATGCTGTCAACTTCACTATGGCTCACGATGATAACGTATTTAATATTGACCAAAAGGGAAATAACAACACAGTCAGTTGGGTTTCCTATTGGGGTTCAGGTAGAAATTGGGGTGGTGACTTGGACGGAACAAATAACAATATAAAATTTGAACAAAACAATACAGCTGGTTCAGACTCAAACAGAATAGGTTTTCACATACAAAGCAATAGCAATGCTGTTCATGTGTGTCAGGGTGCAACTTTCGATAGCAGTTCTGATACAACGTGTTCTGGTTCTACACCCAACTCAGAGTATGGTGGTCATACGGTAAATCTAGATTTACACTCTGGTGGCAACGCCATCAAAATTGGTCAAGAAACTGGAACAAACAATGCAGACCACTCTGTCAAACTATACACATACGGTGGAGAAAATAATGATACCTTTATTACTCAAAAAGGAAACGGTAATAAGACCCTAAATATGACGATAAGAACAGATGGTGGTGAACAAGAGCTTATGCAAAAGGGTGATGGAAATCATACTGCGACAATAGATTTAACAGGAAGTTATCACACAGATTTAGATTTGGTTCAACGGGGTAACACAAACCAATCGTATTCTCTTACACAGAACTGTCAAACCTCTGGGGGTTGTGGAATATCATTAACACAAGGAAATTGAAGTGAAAAAATGGATTGTCTCTATCTTAGTTATTATTATATTTTGTGGTATACGTTTTGTAGACCCTTGGTTTCTCGACATGGTGCGAATGAAAGCACTAGACCAACATCAAATAACACAACAAGAAGCAACAATAGAAAAGATTGTAACGGTAGAAATAGATAATAATTCTATAAGGGAACGTGGTCAATGGCCATGGCCCAGAAATGAATTAGCAAAAGATATTGAAAGATTATATCGTATGGGAGCTGCAATTGTTGTAGTACCTATACTGTTTGCAGATGCAGATAGAATGGGTGGTGATCAACAATTTGATGAGATGTTGAAAAAGACTCCCACCATCATAGGTCAAATACCAGCAAACGAAACTAAAGGTAATCCTGTTCCTAGAGGAATTGCAACGATAGGTACGCCATGGCAACCGTGGGTGTATAATTATAAAGGTGCAGTTGGCCCGATAGAATCTTTCACAAAATCAGCAATAGGTGTTGGTATGATGTTAATTGCACCAGAGGGTGATGGTGTGGTTCGTAGAATGCCTTTGGTGATTCAAATAGATGGACAACTATACCCATCGTTGTCTATGGAAATACTAAGAACAGCAGCTGGAGATGTCAGTTACCAAATGAAAATTGGTCAGGGTGGTATCGAAGCACTACGCATACCAAAATACAAAAAGATAATGACTGATGCAAATGGTGCGGTGTGGATTGATTTCAAATGGAAAACAAAAACCTATTCACTAAACAAATTAACAGAAGAAGAATTGTTTGGTGAGTTAAATTTTGCAGGGAAGATTGTTATTCTTTCACCAACTGCTTCTGGTATTGATAATCCAGTTGCAACACCAGTTGGAGTTATTCAAAGTCACGATTTGATAGCTGCATCTATAACAACCATGATGACAGGAAGGAACATCACAAGGCCATTCTGGTCTGATCTAGCGGAGCTGACGGCCACCTTAGTAGCATCATTGGTACTAACTGCCGCGGTGCTAACACTAAACTGGTATTTTGGTGCAATACTTCTACCATTATTCCTTGCAGGGTCTTACTATGGTAGTTCATACCTATTTACTGAATACAGTTATCTAATAGATTGGTCTTATCCTATTCTCACTATGTTTGTGGTTTGGTCGATTGCAGCTTTCCTACGGTTCATGGAAGAATTTAGATTACGTCAACAGATTAAGAAACAGTTTGAACATTACCTTGACCCAAGACAGGTTGCAATTTTACAGAAAAATCCAGAAGCATTGAAACTTGGTGGTGAACGTAGAGAAATGAGTTTTCTCTTTATGGACATTGTTGGGTTCACTCCTATATCAGAACACTATAAGAACAATGATGACCCAGAAGGATTGGTTGAGTGCATCAATGACTACCTAGACCGCATGACCAAGATAGTCTTGAATAACGGTGGTACGGTAGACAAATACATGGGTGATTGTATCATGGCATTTTGGAACGCACCACTGGATTGTGAAAACCATGCAGAAATGGCAGTTCGTACTGCTATGGAGTGTGCGGTGGAGACTGAGAACCTAAAAGCTGCATGGAAGGGTAAAGGACTACCAGAGATTAATATCGGTAGTGGAGTCAATACAGGAACGTGTATTGTGGGTAATATGGGTAGTACCACTAGATTTGACTATTCGGTTATTGGAGATTCCGTTAATCTGGCTGCAAGATTAGAAGCTGCTACCCGTAATTATAAGACTCGCGGTGGCGGTATTGTCAATACGATTTACTCATCATATACCCAAGAACAGTTACCAGATGACCTAAAAGGTGTCGAATTAGACAAAATTAAGGTCAAAGGTAAAAACGAATTGATAACTATTTTCAAACCTCGTTGAAAATCAATAACTTAGCAACTAAGATAATGCTTGACAAACCTTGTGCAGTTCTGTATAATGGTTACATAAGATAAAAAAGAGATAAAAAAATTAAGGTATAAATAATATTATGGACATGTACTTACACACTGTTATAGCAATGGGTTCAATTATCACTGCATATGTGATCGGTAGATATATTCAAAATGATACTTTACATCAAAAAGTCGTAAGTTGGGTTCTTGACAAGCTTGAAGAAGATGGATTTATTTCAACTAGACTAGACAAAGATGGTGAAAAAGAATTGATTAAAATCACTGAAATTATTGAAAAACATACTAAAGGTACTTGACATTCTTCACTAACTTATGGTAAATTTATATTATGACTATGCATATGCTACCTGTGTATTACACAACTAATAATACACGGAAAAAGAAACCCACCAAAAACAAGAGAATTCTTGCGGCTCGTGCTGCCCACGATAGCTTTCTTCGTAAGCACGGCTGCCACCCTGATCAACTCAAAACTAAACCTAAAAAATTTGTAGAGTGGAAAGGTCACGAATATGTATATCGCAGAGAAACAAAATTCATACCTAGTCGTATAGATACTGTTGGTATAGATGGTTGTGCAAAAAAAGATAATTCAGAGAGACTAAAAATATCATCTAATTACACCATCGCACCAGCATACAATAAAGGTGCGTATCAAGTAATAACTAAAGAAAGTGTAAAGGACATTGGGAAGTAAAAGTAGAAATTGTTGAATTTTTTCTAAATGGGGGTAAATAGTAATATGGTACGAAAGAAAATAATTGCTACTACGGACAACAGTAAGTGGGAAACACCTAAGAAACGCAAACCTATGACTGAGGAACAAAAGAAAGTTGCATCAGAACGTCTCGCAAAAGCAAGAGCAACGAGACTTGCAAATAATCCTGACTATGGTAACGCTGGTGTTCATAACAGCGTAAGAGAATTAAACGATGAACATACATTGCACCCTGAGAAAGTTAAACTGTGGATTAAAACGCAGAAAGACCTTGCAAAAAGTGAACGTACATCTGTAAGACAGAACATTAAAGGTGCAGCTGCAAGACTTGCTACCCACGAAGGATATGTTCGCAATATGCAAAATTATCTTCGTACTGGTGATTGGATTGATGATTTTTATGGGGAATATCAACAAAGCAAAGTGAAAAAGCGTTGTGTTGCTCTTGCCTATTATTGGTATGGGCCTAAAAAAGGTCAACCAAAACGTACTGTTGGTGTGCTCTATCCTGATTTGGGTTATGTATGGACAAAAGAAATGGATGACGAGGAATTTTAAGTGGAAGAAGATAATGAACTTGGTCAAGTTATTAAGGGGCCATGGAAAAAAAGATATGTGAAACCTTCTGATGAAGTTGAAGCAGAGATCGCAAAGAATTTTTCTGAAGATTTGACACAGGAATTAATTGTTAACATGATCCAAATGTGTCATAATAATAAAATTGTAGTTAATGATGAAAAGTTTATACAAGACATTGGTATTATAATTGAGTTTACACGGGGATTGGTATATAGAGCTTTGAAAATGAAATACCCCACACAAGAAATTGTAGATACATTTGTTCATGTTAACATCAGTGATGATGGCATGAAACATACTGAAGTTGATATGAATAATTTAACCAAATATATTGAGTTGTTTAAAGGTGGTGATGATAAATGATATTAGTTGATATGAGTCAAATTTCAGTCGCAAGTGTTATGATGCATTTGCATATGACTAAGGAAACTAAACCAGATGAAAATATGGTTCGCCATATGATTCTTAATTCGTTACGTATGTATCGCACTCGTTTTAAATCAGAATTTGGTGAGTTGGTATTATGTTATGATTCCAAACATTATTGGAGGCGTGACTATTTTCCAGAGTACAAAGCTTCTCGGAGAACTACCAGAAAAAAATCTAATCATGATTGGGATGCTATCTTTGAATGTCTTAATAAAATCAAAAAAGAATTTTCTGAGAACCTACCTTATAAGTTTGTAGAGGTGTATGGTGCAGAGGCTGATGATGTTATTGGTGTTCTTAGTGCAGAATCTTCTGACGAAATTATGATACTGTCTGGTGATAAAGATTTTATTCAATTACAAAAGTATCCTAATGTGAAACAGTATAGTCCGATTACTAAAAAAATGATTGATGGACAAAATCCTGTTACATATCTTCAAGAACATATCTTCAAGGGTGATACAAGTGACGGAGTACCTAATGTGTTATCACCAGACAATACATTCACTGAAGGATTGCGCCAACGTCCGTTGGGTGCTAAAAAGATTTCATCTTGGATTGACAATGACGTTAATGATGTTCTTCCTAACAACGAAGTAAAACGTAACTACCAAAGAAATAAAAAATTGATTGATCTTACTTGTTGTCCAGAAGAATTGTCGTCTGAGATAATACATAAATATAAGGAAACGATAGTCAATGATCGTAGTAAGCTACTGAACTATTTTATTAAAACGAGATTAAAAACTCTAACTGAGTCTATAGGAGAATTTTAGAATGGATTTATTAATATCAGAAATATTGGACAAAGTGTCCAAAGCAAAAACAAAACAAACCAAGGTTGCTCTATTAAAACAGTACAACACCCCAGCATTAAGAATGGTACTCAAGTCATCATTTGACCCTAAAATCAAGTGGGCGTTGCCAGAAGGAGAAGTTCCTTTTAAAAGAAACGATGCA
>ENA-OSJC01003859-OSJC01003859.1-marine-metagenome-genome-assembly--contig:-NODE-3859-length-10531-cov-10.783719_pt1 | contig 10531 bp, 8 predicted proteins | sample MGYA00237885_ERZ534234 | MGnify/ENA primary metagenome ERZ534234 (study PRJEB26413, sample SAMN06343907) | marine metagenome | isolation source: coastal waters | place: Atlantic Ocean: West Antarctic... | reverse complement strand
ACACAACATAGTTCATAAAAACCCTTTAGCACTAGGAACGAAGCGGGGGAATATTGTTACATATAATGTACATTGTACATTTTAAGCAACATAATGTCGACGTAGGTTGGGAAAGGTCAGAGCCCATTGAACTTGTGTATAAACAAATACCTATTTCCAATGTCTTGGCTGTGGCGAACTCACATGAGGTTATCCAAGAAGACGACGGGACTAGAAATAGTTCCGTCTGACTAAACAATCTACATGAAATTAATACTTTATTACATTCGTAATAAAGCAATTATAATATCATCTTACAACTTATCACTTATACAAAACGAAGTATAGTCAGTTAGAGCGTAAGCGATAACTATTATTTACGAAGTAAATAATCAAACAGTTAACAAATTAATAAATACATTATAGTTGATATTAAGGAATAATCGTATGAAAATCTCTGAGTTTACAGAACACGAGCAATTAGATGAATTGAGTGCTGCAGATGCCGGAAATAAAATTGGTGGTGGCGTAAGAGCTGTAGGCTCTGGAGTTAAAAACTTTGCTAAGGGTTTTGGTCAGGGATTAATGGGTAAAAAGAATGCACCTGCAAAAAGTGCGCCGGCTGCTGCCGCAGCTCCTAAAGTAACTCCTACTAAGCCTGGTGCTCCAGCAGCTAAACCAGGGACTGCTCCAGCAGCTAAAGTAGCACAACCTGCAGCAAGTCCTAATATGGATGTAATGAAAAAGAGTATTGCATCAATGCAACCTAAACAACGAGCAGCTATTAGACAACAAGCATCTAAAAAAGCCGGAGTAGTATAATGAGACTTAACGAGATCGATTTAACACAGCGTACACTAATTACTGAAGGATGGAATGATCCTCGCTTAACACTACTTGAAACACAACATATTATTCCTTTTATCACAAATGTTGAGCGTTATATTGTAGAAGCAAAGTTAAGCCCAGAGCAAATTAGTCAATTATTTACAGATGTTGAAAAAAATGCAACAGCAGCAGGCGGCAACAGATCTTTACTTGGCAAAGGTGCAGATGTTGCTAAACTTCCTGTTAAGGCACTTAAATTTATTGACGGTCAAATTAACAAGCTAGGAGCAGCAGTACAAAAAGCTGGACCAGTTGAAAATGCAGATGCTAAGTTTGAACAACTAAAAGCTAAGATTGGTGCTAAAGACAGTAAAGTTGTTAAAGCAATACAAGGCGTTAGTGATTGGGCTAAAGCTAATCCTGGTAAAGCTAGTATTGCAGTAGCAGTATTAACCGCAGCGGCTGCTATGGCAGGCGGACCACTTGGTGGTGCGTTAGCTGGCTTTTTAGCAAGAGCAACTAAAGATTTATTACAAGGCGAAAAACTTTCAACAGCAGCTGGCAAGTCAATGAAGACAGCAGTTCTTGGTTATCTATCAGGAAAAGCATTCCAGTTTATGTCAACCGAATTTAAGGATTTTTTTGCTACTGGAAGCGACGAAGATGTTAAAGCAGCAGCACAAGCACTTAAAGATGCTGCTTCACAACCTGCAATAGATGCTGCAACCTTAGAAAAGGGTCCTGCATTGGATGCATGGAATGCAGCTTTTCCAGACGGAGCAATAAGAGTTGAGATTTCAAGCACTGGCACTGCTGGTAATTATTTTAGTGGCGAAGTTATGTTAACACAAGATCAAGCAGACACATATCAAGCATTAAGCGCCGCGGCTGATCAGGCAGCAAAGGATACAGGAAAAGAATTCTTAGGATCTACAATACCTGATGCACATAGCCCCGAAGCTCGTGCTGCAACAGCCAAAGTATATGGCTTCCTAGAACAAGTTAAAGCGTCAACAGATCAGGCAGCACTAAAAGCATTAAGAACGGCAGGAATTGAAGCAAACAATGCTATTATAGATGCAGGGCAAGAAGCACTAAACGATCCTGAACTTAAAGCACAAATTGCACAACTTACAGGCGATGCAGCAAAAGACGTCGAAACAATGAGCACTATTGCTGACATTGCTGCACCACTCGGTCAAGGTGCTGTTACAGGTGCTGCATCAAACAATAAAAAATCAACTAAAGAAGAAAGTAAAAATCTTTCTTCACTACAAATTAAAACTATTATAGAATGGTGTGACCAATCACCGGCTGTTATACTTGCAGAAGGTCCATTGGATGCAATTAAAAAAGGCGCAGCATCAGCTGGAAACGCACTTAAAAAAGGCGCAGCAGCAGTTGGGGCAAAAGCAGCAAAGGTTAGCAAGAACATAACAACTAAAGTTACTGCTGACAAGATGCAACAAGCATGGGTTAAGGCAGGTAAGCCAACTGACAGTGATGCTGTTGCAAACATACTAAGACAACAAGGCGTTGATGATAAAGTGTTAGCGCCAGTTTACAAAACACTAGGAGCAAAACTTCCGCCAGCGCCAGTTGCAGCAGATCCAAAAGCAGCAGCAAAGCCAGGAGCAGCACCAACAGCAACACCGGGTGCAGAGCCAGCAGCAACATCAGGAGAAGCACCCACAGCAGCACCTACAGCAGCACCTACAGCAGCACCTGCAGCAGGAGCAGCACCTACAGCAGCATCAGGAATGGACTTTAAAGCTGTTCAACAAGCTGTTGCTAAACTATCACCGGAAGATGCAACAGCACTTGTGCAACATATTGATTCGCTTGAAAAAGCAGGTATGAAGGCAGCGGGCGCCAAACCAGCACCTAAAAACGCAGCAGCCGGCGACACATTTGAAAAAGCTAAAGGCGATATACGTAAAGTACAAGGTGGACAGAAACCTATGCCACCGAAGACAGCAGCTACTATTGCAAGTGATCTTGCTAAACTAGCTAAAGGTGATAAAGAAAGTGGAGTTGCAGCAGCACAAAAAATTATGACGTTTGCTAAAGCAGGAGTTGATATTAGTAAGCAACAACAAGCTTGGGTTGCAAATGCTAAAGCAGGCGAAAGATTCCTAACTCAAAGTATTTACTATGAAATTACTAAGATGTTAAAAGAGCATAATTTAAGTTGGAGTGATTTAGGAATGCGTGTACACTTACTAGAAGGTACTAATAGTATGTTTGGAATAAGCTATATTTAAAAGAAAGGCATTCCGCTTTTCTTAGTAGTTTCTAGATTCTCTTTAACGATATCACTAATAAGAGACCTGTCTTCCCAGGTTAAGCAAAAACCCTCATCTAACGTAACACTGCCACGCATGTACCAACAAAGTTTTAAGATTTCACTCTTAATTTCTTTTTGTTGGTTTTCCATGTGTTTGACTTCTTCTAGGATTTCAGCCACGGACCAAGCTAAAATCCTTATGCGAAAAAATTTGATTGATCAAACGTGATTGGAACTTCCCAATCCTTAGGTGCTCCGTTTTTAACATCTTCGTCCGGTGAAGTTACCTTTATCGGCTCTAATGTAAACTTAGTACGCTGTGCTTCTAAATGATCTATAATAGTAGTGTAAAAATCTTTGTCAGCATTATCAATAAAATCATCAATGTGTGTTTGATTTGTAACTACTGTATCACCTATTGATATTGATGCAATACTTTTAGCTAGTGTGCTAACAGTTAAATCAGTAAGCTTTTTAAAACTTACATTAAACTTTGCTAGTTTTTCTGAGTCTGGCATTTCGTCATCGTTAACTAAACTAAAAATACGCTGCTCTTCAAAAGTTTTTAAACTTGCATCAGTAAATTCTTTGTATGTTAATGGGCGAATTAAAATTTTCATATCGTTAATATCTAAATTAACTTCAAACTCTTTAGTAACAAGGTTGTTAAGTAATTGACGTAAGTCTACATCAAACTTACGCTCGTCACCTATGTTTGGAACTTTTGTAGTAATTTCCATGCTATCACCGTATGTTGCAATACGAATAGCAATAAGTATTGCATCTAAATCAATACTAGGCATGCACCAAGGATTAGTAATGTTAGGAACACAACTTTTAACAACGTCAACAGTTGCAGCACCGTTAAGAAGCGCATCTGGTGTTTTCATTGTTAGTTCGTCTTTGGCTGTCATAGCAAATACAGGATATTCACCGTTCTGAGTAATTTCAATAGATCCCTCAGGGTAAAACATTCCTTTACTTGGAAGCGTGATATAGACTTTAGGTTGTCTAAAATATTTTCTTAATGGATTTTGTTCCATATTACCTGAATATTCCGATGGGTTAAACTCTGACATGATTCTCTCCGTATAAATACAATGTGTACTAGTATGTATCTAATATATTTATGTGCGTATATAACTCAAGGATTTTAATGTGGCTGATGAAGTAGAAATTGGTAATGTAGGCGGTAATGGTGTAGCTAGTGAAGTTACGCTACTTCGTCTTGCTTCTGCGGTAGAAAAAATGGGCGGTGGTGGCGCAGGCGGAAAGAAAGCTGCTGCTGGCGTTGCTGATTTAGGTGCCCAAGCTGGCAATGCAGCAGACGACATTGAAGATTTACAAGACGCCACTGACAAAACTACTAAATCTTTTCAAGATGCTGGTCATGCAGCAGGTAAGCTTTCACGATCGTTACTAGGCGCAGCCGGAAACGGCATATCAGGACTGTTGAGTAGCTTTGGTGGCTTAGCCAAAGAGGCCCTTATGGGCGGCGAAAGCATGAGCGACTTTACAAGGCATATTCCGATAGTCGGTAGTCTGCTAGGTGGCTTGACAGGAATATTTGATCAAAATTTAGATAGCTTTAGACAAATGAGTAACTCAGGTGCAGTATTTGGCGAAGGGCTTAATGGCTTACGAAATATGGCAGCTAGTGCAGGCATTCCGTTAGGTGAGTTTTCAGACATAGTTGCTGAAAACAGTCAGAGAATGACATACTTTGGTGGAGGCGTTGCAAACGGTACTGTGCAGTTTGCAAAATTGGCAGGAGAATTAAGAAATGGACCTGGCAGGGCATTAATGGGAATAGGTTATACTGCTCAAGATTTAAATGAATCATTAATTGATTATGCAGAATTTAGTCAACGTCAAGCAAGGGCTGAAGGTAAACAAGCTAAACTAACTGCCGATGGAGCAGCTAACTATCTTGAAACAGTTGACCAATTAGCAGCAATAACAGGTAAGCGCAGAGATCAAATTAAAGAAGAAATGAATCAAGTCAATCAAGACTCGAGATCACGCGCAGCAATAGCAAGGATGACTGATGATCAACAGTTAAAATTCGCAGCTAACTTATCACAAACACCAGATGCTCTTGCTGATGCACTAAAAGATATGGCTGATGGCGTAGCAAATACTCCACTGGCACAAGGTTTACTAACAGCATCTGATACATTTAGAGAGTCATCAAAAGATATTCAAAATATGAGTGCAGCTGAATATAGTACTTTTATGGTCAATGTTAGAAAAGATCTTGATGAAAAATCCGCAAAAATGAAAGGGGGCTTAGATGCCCTTATTGCAGGCGGAACTGGATATGGACAAGCATTAGATTTGGCCGGCACTTTAGCAGATAAAGTATTAGTAACTGAAGAGCAAGCTTTAGAAATAGCAAAAAAGAAAAAAGCTGAAGAAGCTAAAGATTTAGGGCAAAAAGGTTTTAGTAATGCACTACGTGAAATTCGTACTAATTTAATGTCTGCATTTTCAATGGGCCCAGATAGTCCATTAGGTGCAATGGGATTAGGCCTTGAATCGTTTACTGGAATGTTTACAAAGTTGGTAGCAAGTGATGGATTCAAATCTGTAATAGACGGGCTTAAAGATGTAATGACGCAAGTAATGGGCGCATTTAAACAATTCCTTGCTGACTTTACTCAGTTTGATCTTAAAACAGCATTGTTCGGAGGAACAAAGGAAGTTGAAGGCGGACCAGGCGGCTCCCAAGAAGTTGAGGTTGCTGGACTTTTTGGAAACTTAATGAATGAAGATGGTCCATTAATGATGGCTTTCCAAGATGCAGCTGATTGGATTTCAACAAACGTTGGTCCTGTTATAGGCGATATGTTTAGTGGCATGATTAGTAATCTGTTACCTGACTGGGACACTATTGTTGTTGGAGCGATAACAGGCTTAGGCGTTCTTTTAGCAGCGCCGTTTATTGGAGCAGCAGCAGTAGCAGTAGCGCCGTTTGTAGCAATATTTGTAGGAATAGGTGCAATGTTTGGTTGGGAAGCTTTGAAAGATAAAGCCGCCGCTGCTTGGGATAGTTTGACAGGAGCATTTTCTGGCATTAGCGATTGGTGGGACAACTTAGATGTGTTTGGTCCAATAACAGAGTGGTGGGACACTGTAGACTTTTTAACTCCGTTAACAGACATGTGGGCAGGCTTTACAGGAGTATTTACTGGCATCGGCGATTGGTGGGCTACTTTAGACTTTTTAACTCCAATAACAGACATGTGGGCAGGCTTTAAAGGAATATTTACTGGCATTAGCGATTGGTGGGCTACTGTAGACTTTATGGCTCCAATATCTGAAGCTTGGACAAAGTTTAAAGGATTCTTTAGCTTTGGAGAAAGTTCGTTCAGTATAAGTCAAGTGGCAACCGATGCATGGACAAAGTTTAAAGGATTCTTTAGTTTCGGTGAAAGTTCGTTTAGTATTAGTCAACTAGCAACTGATGCTTGGAAAACTGTAACTGGATTCTTTAGTTTTGGCAGCGGCGAAGAAGGCACAGGATTTAGCATTAGTCAATTAGCATCAGACGCATGGTCAACTATTACAGGATTCTTTAGTTTTGAAGGCTTTGAGATGCCAAGCATTTCAGGTATGTTCCAAGGTATAATAGACAAGGTTAAAGGATTCTTTAGTTTCGATTTTAAAATGCCTAACTTTAAATCATTTTTACCTAAATGGATGGGCGGCAGTGGAGCAACACTAGACGGTGTCGCGTCTGAGGGTAGTGGATCAACAGCTCCTAGCGCACCAGATACATCAGGAGCAATAGCAGGCGGTGAAGCACTAGCAGGCGCCCAAAATTCAATTGCACAATTTGCATCTTTACCAGATTTAGAAAATAATTTAGCTGTTTTAAAGAAAGGACTTGACATCGACGGAGTAACCAGTTATACTAGTGCTATGGAAGACTTAGTTGTAGTTCTTGGAAAAATGAATGATGAACTAACTAAAGATAATAGTTGGATGCCAGGTTCTAACGGCGTTAACGCAGGTAGTGTTGTAAGCCAGCAAGGCGCCGGCGGAGGCTCAGATCAGTTAAATAGTACGATGGCATTGGTGTTAGCAGAACTACAAGCAATTAAGACAGCAGACGAATCAACAGCTAAGAATACTAAAAACTTTGCAAGCAGCAATATTGCCCGAGGTGGATTAACTAATGTTACTAGTTAACAAGACAAGGAATTATAGATGAGTTGGAAGAAACACTTTACGCCTGTAGCAACAAGCGATAATCAAAACGGTAGTTATAGTCCGTTTACAAGTAAAGGAAGCGGCAACATGGCCGGTCCTGCTCGTTCCAACTATAGCTCATACTTGCCAGATGTTTATATAGGTTCACCAAACAGAGTTGAACGCTACGGTCAATATAACACAATGGATCAAGACAGTGAAGTTAATGCTGCACTTGATATCCTTGCTGAGTTTTGTACACAAAAGAATCAAGGCAACAACACTCCATTCCTTGTTGACTATCGTGGCAAAGCTACTAATAGTGAAATTACTATTATTGGCCAGTACCTACAACAGTGGAACAAACTACAAAAGTTTGAAACAAAAATATTTAGAATACTACGTAATGTATTTAAAATGGGAGATCAGTTCTTCTTAAGAGATCCAGAAACTAAAAAATGGTTTCATGTTGATGCAGCAAATGTATCACGTATTATTGTAAATGAATCAGAAGGTAAAACTCCTGAGCAGTATGTTATTAAAAATGTAAACTTTAATTTTAAAGACGGTATTGCTACATCACCGTTTGATGTAAACGGTGGCGGTGGCTCTGCAACACAAGCACAGTTTACCGGCGGCGCCCGCGGCATGATTGGACAACCTACTACAGGTGTAGCCGGTTCACGTTTTGCTAGTGCAGAAGGCGAACTTACTGTTAACGCAGAACATGTTGTACATTTAAGTTTATCAGAAGGATTAGACAACAACTATCCGTTTGGTAATAGTTTACTTGAAACTATCTTTAAAGTATACAAGCAAAAAGAATTATTAGAAGACGCAATTATTATATATCGTGTACAACGTGCTCCAGAGCGCAGAGTATTCTATGTTGATGTGGGCAACATGCCATCACACCTTGCTATGCAGTTTGTGGAGCGTGTTAAGACGGAAATACACCAGAGACGAATCCCATCGTCAACAGGGGGTGGTGCTAATGTCATAGACAGTTCATACAATCCTTTGTCAATCAACGAAGATTACTTCTTCCCACAAACAGCAGAAGGGCGAGGTTCAAAAGTTGAAACATTGCCTGGCGGAACTAACCTTGGAGAAATTGATGACCTTAGATATTTTACTAATAAGCTCGTACGTGGTTTACGAATCCCTAGCAGCTATCTACCAACCGGGGCTGACGACAGTGCTGCTCAGTACAATGACGGACGAGTTGGCACAGCCTACATACAAGAACTAAGATTTAACACTTACTGTGAAAGACTACAAAACTTAATTGTTGAAGAATTTGACACAGAGTTTAAACGTTACTTGTTAGAAAAAGGCGTAAACATTGATACTGCAATGTTTGATCTTAAATTCCAACCACCACAGAACTTTGCAAGTTACAGACAGTCAGAAATAGATAATGCTCGTGTGCCAACATACACACAAATGAGTGCTATTCCTTATATGTCTAACAGATTTGCAATGAAACGCTTCTTAGGTATGAGTGATGAAGAGATTGCAGAGAATGAACGTATGTGGCGCGAAGAGAATGAAGAGAATTTAGAGCCATTACCAGGTGATGCAAGTGCTGAAATGCGTGACGCAGGCATTAGTAGTGCAGGCATTGGCGACGACTTAGGCGGAATAGAAGACGAAGCATTAGATGGCGAAGCACCTGTAGAAGGCGGAGAAGGCGAAATGCCAGATACTGTTACAGGACAAGAACTAGGCCAAGGCGCCTCAACAGAGCAAACGGTATAAATACAATATGATACTTAGAGAATTATTTTACCACGATCCCGAAACTGTTGAATTCGTAGATGACAAACGCTACGAAGCTGAGTACGACGAGTCTCCGTTAAAGAAAAGCGATACACGCAAAACACGCTTAACTTTAAGTCAACTTAATAGAATCCGCAAAGCATCTGAGCTGCATACCGAAGAAAAGCGTAAGGAACAAGAGTTCGTTAAGCAAATGTATGGTATAGCAGCAAACGCAGAGGCTGGCGGAGTATAAACTATTGACAAAAACAGCATTTGTACTAGGCAATGGTACAAGTCGTTCTAGTATCGAACTACCCCAACTAAAAGACCACGGTGTTGTATACGGATGTAACGCACTTTTTAGAGAGTTTACTCCTGATTACTTAGTTGCAGTTGATACTAAAATGGTACTTGAAATTAATAAGACAGATTATCAGCGTACTAATCATGTGTGGACCAATCCTAATCGAGCATATAATTCACTTGTTGGATTTAATTACTTTCAACCTAGTAAAGGGTGGAGCAGTGGTCCTACAGCATTATGGCTTGCTAGTACTCATGACACTCAGTACATTTATATAGTAGGATTTGACTATCAAGGTACTAACGATAAGATTAATAATATATATGCTGACACTTCTAACTATAAAAAGAGTAGCGATAAAGCAACATTCCATGGAAATTGGCTGAATCAAACTATGATTACTTGTCAAAAATTTCCTCAAAAGAGATATATAAGAGTGTTAGGAGATAATCCATTCATACCAAAAGAGTTTTCAAAAATAGAAAACTTATCACATATAACCATTGAAGAATTTAAAAAATCCTTCGATTTGTTGTAGTATTCTCAAAACGAGTCGTTTTGAGCCAGTTATACCCCCCTTTTCATTATATAGTGTAAATATATTATGACAGCCCCACACCCCACTTCGGTGTGTGTACTAAACATTTATAGGAGTTAAAAATGGCAGATCTAAACAAATTTGAAAAAATGCTAGAGCTACTTGTCAACGAAGACAAAGCAGGCGCACAAGAAATATTCCACGAGATCGTAGTTGAGAAATCACGCGATATCTATGAAGGACTACTTGAAGATGAAGAAGAAGTAGACGAAACTACAGACGAAGAAGTTGATGAAGCTTCAGACGAAGACCTAGACGAAGCAGACGACGAAGAAGTAGATGAGTCAGACGAAGACTTAGACGAAAACTTTGAGTTAGACACAATGAGTGTTGAAGCTGATGACGACATGGGCGGCGACCCAACTGACGACATGATGGCAGACCTAGGCATGGACGACGAAGGCGACGAAGGCGACGACGATATGGGCGATGCAGAAGATGATGCAGACGTTGAAGATCGTGTAGAAGACTTAGAAGATGCATTAGATGATCTAAAAGCTGAATTTGAAAAAATGATGGCTGGTGACGACGAAGGCGAAGACGACGGCGAAGAAGCTGACGACGATGCTGAAGGCGA
>ENA-OSJC01003856-OSJC01003856.1-marine-metagenome-genome-assembly--contig:-NODE-3856-length-10536-cov-4.917965_pt1 | contig 10536 bp, 18 predicted proteins | sample MGYA00237885_ERZ534234 | MGnify/ENA primary metagenome ERZ534234 (study PRJEB26413, sample SAMN06343907) | marine metagenome | isolation source: coastal waters | place: Atlantic Ocean: West Antarctic... | reverse complement strand
GGTTGATTTGATCGAATGCGAACTTTTGAAGCTTCAGCGATAATATTGAAGTCATTAATTGTTGTAGCTTTAGATCTGTCAAACGATTCGTCAAGTGTATCTAGACCTCTTTGATCGTCTCGATCTAGTGCACGATCTAAAAGCATATGAAGTTGTCTATAAAAATATTCGATTTGTTTAATCGGCACTTCTTTGCAAAGCAAAATTGCTGAATTAGAAAGCTCAGATATCGTGTTTGGAACAAAATTCTCATCTTCAACAGGCATTTTAGGCACTGATAATTGTACTGCCATATGATCTGATACTTTTATTGGTGTATCTTCATCGTCTTCATAATAACCAAAAGGATCAGAGTTTGGCGACTGTACATTAAAAGGGTGAATCATTCTTCCGCCATGATCCCCACCGGGCATTCTATTTTCATTCAATCTATGTTTTAATAAATTAAATAAAACACGTTTACTTACTGCTACTTTCATTGCGACCTCGTGTAATATGTACTAATTATCTTGGTGATACTAATTTTGATTAACTGAATAAACAATTCCTACTGTTGTCACTGTACCTAATGCAAATCCACCAAAAAAAGCAAGCCGCTGAATCCAATCTTTTCTGGCTTGAATTGCTAATTCTTCGTCACGCAATATTATCATTTGTTGGTACATTTCTATATTTGCTTCACATCTTGCTTCATATAGATCATATTTTAAAGCCAACCCATCAGATACTTTTTGCAGTTCAAATTCTTTATCTAGATCTGCGTGTAATATTTCTTTTTCGTGTGTTGCAATAATTTGGGCAAGTGCATCATGCGTTAATAGCTTACCGGTAAAAGGTACAGGATCGCCTTTACTCACATTTGCGTAATCAATATCCGCTGCCCATAACGTGGCCACTAAAGCTAATAAAAACATTATTCCCCCTTTAACTTGTATTTCTCCTTTAAGATTTTATCAAGTTTTTCTGGGTTGTTTTCTAATTCTTTTTGACGAGCCTCTTTTTGTTCGTCAATTTTTGCGCTCTTGCTAGCGAACTCTTTTTGTGCCTCAGACCTTTCTTTGTTATGTTTTTCATATAAGTCTTCTTGCGCTTTAATAATCTTTTCACCGCGGATCTTTTCAATCTCTCCGTCACCAACTTTTATTATTTGTTCACTTTCTCTTTTTCTTGAGGCTAAAACACCAACACCCAATATTGTTATGACAATGCTTAGGAACCATTGCCAGTATTCTTTAATTTTTTGTATCATTTAAATTCCTGCATCATCTGGCGTAATCTTTGGATTAATATTTGCAACCACAGCTTTAAAACTTTTGTTGCATTGTGGATTCGCTGTTTCTAAACTGACGCCATGACCAACATGATCAGCGCTGCCACCAACGTCATAAGGTCCCGGACCTGTATATAAATTGTTTTTAAGTACAATATCCTGGCCGTTTTCATTTTCTTCAATAGTAAAGTATATGACCAGATCACACAGTTCGTCATCACCAAAACTTCCATCAAACGGGACATAGATGGTGTTATTATCTTCTAAATACATTACTAATCTGTATGGTACGTTTTTAATTATTACAGAAATATCATCATACGATAATTCGACACCTGAAATTGTTGATGAAACAGCTTGTCTTCTTCTGTTGCCAATAGAGTAACCTAAGCTTTCAATTAATTCTGTAAACTGAGGTATCTTCATAGACTTGGATCCCCAATCGATGTTTTTAAAGTCATAGACCTCTTCTGTCACACATTCAGGTATTTTTAGATTTTTTAATTCTGGTGCAATTGATGATAGATTGCATTCACTTTTGCAACCAATTAACAAAGATAATAGTATGCTTTCATTTAATGCAGAACTTACTATTTCTTTAAGCTGTCCACGTGTAATTTTCATGCCGGTTCCTTTGAATTAATTTTTTCTATCATTTAATAGTTTTCTTTGTATCAGAAAGTTGCCCACGTGTTATTATCGTTATCGTGAAAACATATCGGGGCCAAAATTACCTACGGTATCATACGGGTTAGGCTCATGATTATAATCACCATCATAATCAACATCAGCTTCATCAAACTTAGGCGCAAAGAATTCTGCGCTATTACCTTTTAATGCTTCCTCAAAATCTACCAACGCTTGAGACTCCTCTTGAGGCTCTAATTGTGAGTCGGGATGAGCTATAAGCGCCTCCACAAATTGACGTATTGCATTTTCTTCAAAATTTAAATCAGAAAAATCTAGATCACCTGTATTACCACCTTGCCACATTTTATGACTTTCTTCATAAAACGGTAACATGATGTTTAAGCCTGTCACTCGTTGGTCGTTATCATTTAAAGGTTCAAAGGCCTCGAGGACTAGTTTTCTTAATTGTCTTTTTGTTATTTTAATTCTTTTAACTTCGTTCATGCCTGTATCAGCGGTATCCATATTAAGATTTCTGCCGGCGGAAGCGTCTGGTTTCGCTGGTTTGTATTCAAAATTAAAATCACCGTATTTGTTTGCCATAGATACCCAAAAATCATCCCCGGCTTGTTCAGAATGTTGGTCAACCTTTTCGCTAACCATTTCGTTAAAACTTCCTTGTGGGGAACTTTCTGATGCGTTAGGTGTTATTTCAAACTTATGGTCAGCAGGATAATTATCTGACGCGTCTGGGGTACCTGTCGATACATATTTTATATTTACAGTTTTCGCGCCTGTGTACGATGAAAGACTACCGCTTACATCTTCCTTGTAATCTGCAGTGATATCTTTTTCTACTCCAGACCACCAATCTTCCATTGTGGCAGGTGTGCTTGATTGTTCGCTGAGCGCTTCTGCTAGCATCAATCTTCTTATTTGTTTTCTAGTTATTTTCATTTTAACCCTTCCATATTTTTGCAAAATCAACAGCAGACTGTCCGCCAATGTACATCATTGCGATCATGCCCCATGTGTCAGCATCTAGACCTGCATAAACTAACAAAGCAGTTGCAGTTCCGAAAACCAATAACTTGCGTGATATTACTTTTTCCTGCAGCGCATCAATTGCACCTTTAGTTTTGCTAGTAAGATACAATTCTTTTTTTAGCGCTTCTACTTTCTCAGTAGGTAAATTACTTACGGCTTTTTTAATTTCATCAATTCCCATGATACCCTCTTTACATCTTTTCTAATTTTTGTAGTTCTTTTAGTACGTTTTTAAATTCTTGGACGGTTGGTAACTTACTAGAAACAGACTCACCTTCGTCTAAATTATCCATACCTGATAACGCATTACCTAACTCATAAACAAATTTTGATACATTTCCCAATGTATTGCGCATTGTACCAGTCTGGTCTTGTGCTATTTCATGCATTGTAATTCCTGCTTTTTTAATTGACTCAGCAGTTTTCATAACCCGCTTACCAGACTTGCTTTTGGCAAACTGTTCCATTTCAGATGTTTTGTCACCAGTAGCAGCCAACTCTTCAAGAATAACGCTTCTTATTTCTTTTCGATTTAATTTTTTCATTTTATTCCTCATCTTCTATCATACTAAATATGCTTTCAACATCTGATTTGCTAAAACTCTTTTTTGCTTTTTGCTTTTTTGTTTCAACAACATCGTCTAAAAACTTTATCATTTTATTATCTTCGATCTCAATTCGCTTTGCAAAAGCCTCAACCACCTCTTGCATTGAGAGGCCTCTTGCAACACAAGCCATTTTTAACGCTGTATGACTGTCCTTTGTTAAGTTAAAGTGCACAGATTTTTTAATCAATACATCATACTGTCTAGACATGTTAACTTCCACTCATTCCTGCACCTGCAGGATTAGCACCAACTGCGAGAGGATCCTCTCCTGGATAATCAATGTCAAATTCTTTTGTTTCAATACCAAACTGTTCTTCTAGAATGTCTAGGTACCTAGTAACAAACTTATCACCATAATTCTCATCTAAGAAGTTTTTTGTACGATTAATAATTGCATTTTCAACATCTAGCAATTGTCGGTGATTCATAATTAAACGTGCAATTTTAATTGTAAACTTATCAATATCAATATCAGGAACCAATGATTCTTCAGCAGGCTTTGCTGTTATTTCTTCTGAACCTACAGGCGATGAAGCTTCAGGTGTTTCTTCTTCAGTGTCTGCCGGTTCTCCTTCCGGAGCGTCTTCTTGTTCGAACAGATATCTTAATGACGAAGTCTTAAGTGATTCCATTAAGTTTGTTTCGTCATCTCTAATCGCTCTTTTTTCATACATTAATATTAAAGAATCAATTTGGTCATCAACAGAATCAGCAGCTTTTCTTGCTTTAGGCTCTGACGCCGTCATAACAGTGCCTTCTGGCGCATCGCTCATGTCTTCTTCTTTCTTTTCAAGCAGTAATTTATATAAATATTTATCCATTGTTAACCTCTTAGTACTTGAATAATCTTGTCAGCTTTTTGAATTCTTTGTTCAATAACTGGCCAACGTAATAATTTCATCATTGCTCGTGTATATGTTGTTACATCTTTTAAATAATCTCTATAATAAGCATGTTGCCATGCATCCATAACAACAATAGGATATGATCCAAACGGGACGTTGTTAGAATGTAAATCAACAACAGCATTCATATATGTTTGTGTATATGTATTTAAATAGGTAATTGCCCAACCACATTGTGAAGCTGATGCACATGCAATAAAATCTTTTTGCCATGCATCAAATGATCCAAAGTCCCTTGCTAATCGCATATAAGCAAGAGAATCCATTTTAATTTCTGAATTTGTATCCCCAATATTACCAAAGTATAATTCGTGCAAATAAACACCATTCATATTAAACGATTCATCGAGTTTTAAAGAGCGAAATTCTGAATGATTACAATTGACGTTTTGTTTGTCGACTGTATCTAATTTAGCACTGATCTCATTAAAGTTTTTTAAGTATCCTTGATATAGTTCAACATGATTTTGAAAATTATCATTACTTAAAAAGTCAGAGTTAAACGTAAACTTCTTTTCTTGTGCTGATAATGCTTCATCGAGTTTCAAAGTATCACGTATTACGTTTTTAATTTTTCCATTAAATAAATTTTTCATTCTTACACCGCTTCATATTTTTTAAAATCGCACATTGGTATTTCTATAAAAACTTTTTTCTGTGCTTCTGGTTTACTATAATATCTATAAGCAACAATTAAAGGCTCATTATTATTAATTATGACTTTTTGAATGGTATATTCTATTTTAGTAGGTTTGTGGCGTATTAACAAGTGATTAGACAACATGTTAATAATCTTACCTTTCTTTTTGCTTATACCTTTTTTTAAGTTTTCTTTCAAAACGAAACTCCATTATACATTCTAATTATCAACGAAGTGTTTAATTATCATCTAATTTTATTACGGTTACATCGCACTGGAGAAGAATATCAATTCCCGACATGTCTGGTTCATAATCTTTTATATATAAAACTTCGTTGATACCAGCATTAACAATGCATTTTGCACACACAGGACAAGGTGCATGTGTCAAATACATCTTTTTAGGTTTAGGATTGTTAAAATCACATTTGATTAATGCATTAACTTCTGCATGAATAAAACCACTCTTTCCCGTCTCAAGAGATTCACGTAAGTTTGGACCACCTCTATGATCACCATTGTAACCCAATGCTAGTACCTGTGTATTATCATTGGTTACAATTACCGCACCTACTTGGAACTTTTGATCAGGCGATCTTTGTGCTATATCAAGCGAGAACCTTTTCCATATGCTATTCCATTCAGGTCGAATCTTTGTCTCCTTTATCTTTCGTAAGATTTAAATCGTCAAGAGACCTATCTGCATCCGTTGAATGTCTCCATACGTCTTCTAAGCTATACTCAATTGGATTTAAAATTTCTAGATTATACTTCTTTGCGACGTCAATAACATTCTTTGCTTTTTGATATCGAGGATCATCTTCTTTATAAAGCAGAAGGTTTTTAAAAGAGCCTCCTTTAATTATTGCTATAGGTTCCCAATTATCTAGCACAAACTCATTCCAAATTGTTCTGCTAAAACCGCGTTGTACCGTGTCTTTTGTTTTGTCAAGCATAGAGCCTACTTCGCTACCTGTACCTAATACTCTTTGCTCAGAACTCACAAATGATTCTCTATCTAGTATAATGTTATCTAGGACAAAATTTATATGATTTGTTAACTGAAAGAGCATTTTTTTGTGTTGTTTTAAAGTTGCTGGATTTGAAACTATACCGCTCTTATCTGTGTAAAAGTCTTTAGAAACTCCCGAGCTTTTAAAAGTTTCTTTTTCTGCTGGTGTAGGTCTGTGTCCTGATAACATATTTGTGTTTGCAGCTAGTGTCACGTAACCTTTTAATTCAACAGCCACTATGTCACCTCTACCGCCGACAGATGAATGAACATTATCAGTATCTAAGTAGCCAACCGCTGATATCTCATCTTTCCTGTTTGCCTTAGCATTTTTTAAAAAGTTTTCAAGTAAACTCTCCCTCATATAGTGAAATTTTCTGACTTCATTTTGTAAGAAATTTCTATCAACAAAATTGTATTGGGGATCGTTATATAACTTTTTTATAACTTTCGCAATATCTCTGTTTATCGTTCCAAAAAATTTTGATATCTTATTATTCTTGTAATAAGGTTCCAACATTTTAAAAACTGTTTCCTTAAATTCTTTTACTTTTTTATTCCCTGATTTTAGATATTTTAAAGGATTAAGATAGTCTAAGTCTCGTTCTATTAATAAACTTTCATCTTTAAGGTTTTCTTGAATAAGCTTCTTAAGCTGCCTCTTACTAATTTTCATTGTGGCCTCCGTGATCATCTAATAAATATTTGCTTCAATTGAAAAGATCTTTAATATTTAAATCTCCGGGTCAAACAAACCCAGTTCCTCGGAACTTTTCCACATACTATTACAGTTAGATCTTATTATTTTTTTTGTCTAGGTAATTTTTAATTGCTGCTTTAATTGCATCTTCAGCTAGTACAGAACAGTGAATTTTTTGAGGTGGTAACTCTAATTCTTTTGCAATATCAATATTTTTAATATTTATTGCTTCTTCTATTTTCTTACCTTTGACAAGAGTTGTCACTAGTGAACTAGACGCAATTGCAGATCCGCAACCAAATGTTTTAAACTTTGCATCTTCAATAATACCTTGTTCAGATATCTGTAACTGGAGTTGCATGACATCACCACATGCTGGCGCGCCAACTACACCGGTACCCACCTTTTCTGAATTTCTATCTAAACTACCTACATTTCTAGGATTCTGGAAATGATCATTTACTTTATCACTATATCGCATACATTAACTCCTTTTTTAAAAATCGACGCTTTCGCCGCAACCACAAGGCCTTTTTGCTTGTGGGTTTGTTATATCAAAACCTGTTTCTAGAAGTGATTCTTTCCATCCAATAATAGAACCGCTTAGCTTATCTAAGTATTCTTTGTCAACATATAATTTAATTTTATCAAATTCATAAATGACATCATTGTCTGTAGGGCCTTCTTCAAACTCTAAAACATATTTATATCCCGAACAACCACTTCCAGTTAGGCCGTATCTAAGTCCCCAACCTTTAGAACCGTAAGTTTTTTGTAATTCTAATATATTTTCTATAGCCAGTTCAGTAATTTTCATCTATGCTCAACTCCTTGTCGAAAAGGTCTTCTATTTTAAAGCTTCCAGGTAATGTAAATCCAGCTGCTTTTCTATGGCCGCCGCCGCCAAAACGCTTTGATACTTCAGACACATCAATCTTGTCGTGAAATGCTCTTAAACTTATTTTAAGTATTTTGTCATTGTGGTCATAATACCATATCATGGCATAATCACAATCTGGCGCTAATCTAGCACCAATTTCCGACATCCAATGTGAAGAATTAACAACTAAAACGTTTCTACCATCAATTTTTCTAGAAGCAGCTTTATCACAAACTTTTTTAACAACTGTTTTTGAATATGCCAAAATGTAACTGCCACGTTTTACAGAATCATCAAAAACAGAATCATCCTCAAATTTTTCAAATTCTTCAAAATCATAGGGTACCATATCAAATGCTGCACTAAATTCTTTAGAATAAGGTAACTCCCATTTCCACAAGTCTCTATCAGTGATGTATTGGATAAACTTAGGTGCTTCTTTGCCGGGATGAAAAAATTCCCATGATAATGTTGCCCCAGATTTATTCATATCAAAAATAGTATTTGATATATCGTGCAGTTCAACAACAGCAGACTTATGATGATCGATTACAAGTAATTCATTCGCATCTTTAATCATTTGTTTAGTTGTTGCATTATCAAAAGAAAAATCTAAAATTACTACATTTTTCCCTGTTACGTCGGGTGGGGATTGCCCATGTTTTCGAGGATAGTATTCTGCCCTATTGCCTAATAGCTTCCATGCTGAATACGCCGATCCAAAGCCATCTGTACAGTCAGCATGGTATATTACACAATTAACACTTGAGGGTTCTAACATATTGTCTCCTAATTAATCACGCATATAATTATGATGTTCTTGACATCTTGGTTCATAAAGTTCGGCGCCGCCAACTTGAATTTGTTCTACAGACGAATCTGATTCAAAACTTTTTACGTGCTTAACACTTATTTTTTTATATGTGTATCTAGCATCTTTTTGACAAACACTACATACAGACTTACATTTTACTACTCTTGTGCAGTATGGCATTATTTTTTGTACTTCTTCAAAAGGTTCGCCAGTAAAAGAAAGATCGATTGACGCAATGACCACATCGTATCCTTTCCTGTATAATGCTTTGCATGCAGCAGCACTTCCTTTTATTAAAAACAATTCATCGATTAAGACACAATCGATGTCATCACAGATCGCATCTTGTTCTGCTATCTTAGCTAACATTTCATCACCGGTATTAACAAGGTGCGCAGGTATTTTATTAAAATTATGCGTAACTATCTCACCAACTTTTGAGTATCTATCATCCATGGATGACTTAAATGCAATAACTTTTTGTTTTTGATAAAAACGCTTATCAGCTTCCATTAATAGTTTTGTTGTTTTAGAACTAAACATTGGGCCTGTATATAAAATCAAATCAGCCATTATGTTAAACCCCACCATTTATAAGTCTTTTCTAATCCTTCCCAAAAATGTACTAAAGGTTCATACCCGAAGTCTTTTTTTGCCTTTGTGCAGTCTGCTAAAGTATGTTTAACATCACCTGGTCGATCTGGGGCATGTGCAACCTTAACTCTTTCGCCAAACCTTTCTCGAAGTGATTCTAAGATATCATTATTTGAGATACTTCGACTGCATGCAATATTATAGGTTTCACCTTTAAATATTTTAGAAGCATTAGCAGCTAAAATATTTGCATAAACAGTATTGTCAATATAACTCATGTCCCGAGTTTGTTCTCCATCTCCGTCAGATCTACATTCTAAACCATCTTTAATAGCATTGCACCACGCAGAAACTGCTGTACTATAAGGACTGTCACCGTACTGGCCCGGGCCAAACACATTAAAGTATCGCAAACATACAATATCTAATTGGTATAAGTCCCAACACATTTTTGCAAAATCTTCAATCGATGATTTCTGCCAGGCGTAAGGTGACTTTGGATTTTTTACCGTGTCTTCTTTTGTTGGGAGGATATCAGCACCACCATAAACAGACGAAGAAGAAGCCCATACAATTCGATCAACAGAATCTCTCGCTGCTTCAAAAAGGCGAACTGTTTTACTAATATTAACATCAGTTGTATGCCATGGTTCCTCTACAGAATAACTTACTCTCGGTACAGCAGCCTGATGGAATATCACATCATAAGCACCTTGATATATCCCACTTAAAATATGATCATCCGCAAAATCGTCTTGGATTATCAAGACTTCGTCTTGCGATCTTTCTATGTCTAAGTCTTGCATCATATACGCTGTGTAAAATGAGCCGTTCAGCAAGATACGTGTATTTAACCCATCTAACAATTCTAAATGCCCATTTGACATGTCATCAACAACATCTACTTGCCAGCCTTTTTTTACCAGTTCTTTTGTAAGGTTGCTTCCAATAAAACCACAGCCACCTGTCACTAATGCTTTTTTCATAAATTCTCCATTTGTTTAAAATTATAACAAATTTGTTAATTAATTACAATATATATCAATACAATCAAATATAATCATTCATTGCGTCTAAATGTACTTTGCTTAAAGGCGTCCAGTGACCCTGATTAGGTAACTCATGTTTTACATGAATGTTTCCTTCTGTATCATAGCCAAATATTGTGTAGCAAGGCAATGTCACTTCTTTTGATTTAATCCATCGTTCAATCATATACACGTAACCTCCTAATTCTTCACTCTCTTCAAAAAACGCTTTGTAGTTATGTTTGTCAAATACTTTTATTTTCATTAAATTTCCTTTTTTTTGTTTGTTTAAATAATATCTTAAAATAGTAAGATTTATAATACTACTTCGATATCATTATTATCACAATATTTTAATAGTTTGTTTTTGCCATGCAAAGCAGGAACACACATTAAGAACCAAAAACC
>ENA-OSJC01003855-OSJC01003855.1-marine-metagenome-genome-assembly--contig:-NODE-3855-length-10536-cov-5.076872_pt1 | contig 10536 bp, 9 predicted proteins | sample MGYA00237885_ERZ534234 | MGnify/ENA primary metagenome ERZ534234 (study PRJEB26413, sample SAMN06343907) | marine metagenome | isolation source: coastal waters | place: Atlantic Ocean: West Antarctic... | reverse complement strand
TCTATTGCTGTTATTACTAACGCTGAGTGGGCTGAACGCCTTGGTATCCCTGTCGCTACTGCTATCAGCTGTGTTAAACCTTCAGGCACGGTTTCACAACTGGTTAATTCAAGCAGCGGGATACATGCTCGTCACTCACCCTATTATATTCGCACTGTTCGTGGTGATAACAAAGACCCACTGACACAGTTTATGAAGGACCAGAAGATACCTAACCAGCCAGATGTAATGAAGCCTGACCAGACTACTGTGTTCAGCTTTCCTATGAAAGCTCCAGATGGTGCAATAGTTACTGCTGATATGTCTGCCATTGAACAGCTAGAGATGTGGTTAGCCTATCAACGATCCTGGTGTGAACATAAGCCATCGGTAACTATAAATGTTAAAAATGACGAATGGTTTGAAGTAGGAGCTTTTGTTTACAAACACTTTGATGAGATGTCTGGTGTATCTTTCCTACCCTTCAATGAACACACATACCAACAGGCACCCTATCAAGACTGTAGCAAGACAGATTACAAAACCCTTCTGTCTTGTATGCCTAAGGCTATTGACTGGACTAAGCTGTCTGAATATGAGAAGGAAGACAACACTGCAGGTAGTCAGACACTAGCATGTTCTGGTGACAGCTGTGAGATTGTAGACCTAGTATAGGATGTACACCTAAGCATGTGTTAAAACTGCTACTCAACCACCCCTAGCTCAACTGGATAGAGCAAGTCACTTCTAATGACTAGGTTGCAGGTTCGAGTCCTGCGGGGTGGACCAACAAGCAAAGGGTATTAAGATGTGGACTATTATTGTAAGAAGCCAGTGCAACTTTTGTGATAGTGCAAAGGCTTTGCTTAAAGCTAAAGGACAAGCTTACACTACCTACTCTGTTCAAGAACCCTCTAGTAAGTGGGTATTGACTATAGCTAAGAAGGCAGGGTATACTACAGTACCACAAATATTTAAACCAGATGGAACCCATGTTGGGGGCTACAGAGACCTGAAGGAATATTTCGATGAAACCAGTACGTAAAAGTTTTAACCGTGCATTGTATCAAGCTTACGACAAGAAGGCTAAGGATACATTAGTAGAGTTGCTAGAGACTAAGGGCCACACCATTGTTAATACCGAAGAGAACTACTTTGTAGACGTTGTATCCCAGAAGGAGGGCTATACATACTTCAATGAGGCTGAGGTAAAGGTAGCCTGGAAAGAAGACTGGCCTCCACATTGGGAAGAGATACGTATCCCTGAACGTAAGCAAAGGTTACTGGACAAGTATGAGGGTACTAATGGAGTGTTAAATTTCTATGTATTCCGTGAAGACATGAAGCAAGCTTGGCGTATCAAGGATAACCTACTTACTAAAGAGAGCTTGGCTGAAGCTAAGGGTAGATACATACAGAAGGGTGAGCTATTCTTTCACATCCCCTATACATCAGCTGAGTTGGTGATTACATGATGAAAGAAACTTATTTAGCTGGCCTTAAAAAAGATATAGAAGATACAAACTATGCCTTGGCTGAAAAATATGACGCAGTAAATCGACCTGCTCACTACAATATGGGTGGGGTAGAATGTATTGATTACATCAAGCAAGTAGTAGGCTTAGATGGGTTCATTGCTTACTGTCACGGCAACATGATTAAGTACCAACACCGCTACCGATACAAGCAGAAGCCTGCAGAAGACATGAAGAAAGCTGCATGGTACTTAGAGAAGATGAACGAAGCTTTGGCAGAGAAACATAAGTAAGGGTAACCTATGGGCAGACCAACCAAGAGATCTAAGAATGACTTACCTCCTCTTGAAGAAGAGGCTAAGGCTTATGTAAAAAAGAATCGACCCAAAGAAAAACCCCTGACCTCTCGCAGGTATCTAGCTGGACAAGCCTTAGCTGGATTACTTGCAAGTGGCAGGGGTCTTGGTCATGTCGAAGAGGTTAAGAGAGAAGCCTACAACTGGGCAGACATAATGGATGATGATGACTAGTCTAGGTTAAGATCTCCATGCCATATGTCATCGTAACTATCTAATATAGTTTGTATCCTTTGTAAAGTTTGGAAGGGGTCTTCTTGTTTAAGTATATCTGAGAGGGTCCCTTCTATACCAAGGTAATCCATAACTTTTTTTACTTTATCTTTATCTGCTTTTGCAATCACCCTTACCGCCTCTAGACTTCTAGGTATTGGGCTGTCTTGCATAACAGAGGTAACCCTTCCTCTTGCTTGTTTGATGATCGCCGCAATAATTTTTTCTTTACCTGCTTGAGATTTAGTATAAAAATCAGGGTTCTTAATCAGGTACTCACGAGCCGCTGCCTCTAAGAAGGGTGCCATTAATCTATTCATATAGTTCTTTACTTCTGGGCTAGACGTCTGAACATTAACAGATTTCCAGCTAGACATACCAGCAGCATTAAACATACTATCTATGCTGGTTGGTTCAGATACAGTACGAACACCAAGCAATTGCTTACTCTGATCTGTATTTCTATTGTTACCTCTAGTTGGGGAAGCTTTGGTTGGAAGTTCAGAGGACATCCCCGCTAGACCAGTAAAGAAATTATTTACATATTTTAAACTGTTGTTGAATTTCTCTGGTCCCTGTTTTAAATCAGGGTTCATGTTCTTATCCGTTAATAAACCATACACTACGTTGAGTGGGTCAAGTGGCCTTAAAGCCCCACTTCCAATTCTTTGTAAGATCGGTCCAACAATTGCCCCACCTACATTTGTAACTGCATCAAGAGCATCTTTATTACCCTTTCTTGCCTCATTAAGATTCATTGCATACTCTTTCAAAGATCTATCAAGGTCTGTTACATCACGTACCGACTGCCCACCTAACTGTGATAGAAGTTCATCCCATAAATCTGAGGGTACTTCCTCTAACTTAAAATCCCTAAAGATTTTATCGACCAAAGCGGTGTCACTTTTTTCTTCTGGTGACAAAAAGTGATACTCCATTGTGCCATGTGCAAGTATCTGACTAAGCAATCGTATAGTAGAGTAAGGCCAATCATACCTACGATCTTGTATAGATCCATCATCAAGATTAGTTATATTTGACAGAGGACTACTCCCCCTGTCTTGGTTGTAGGCCAGACCCTCTTGTATCCTTTCGTATGCACCATTAGCGCCATGCATACCAATACCTATTGCAGTCCATCCCGCTGCCATCTTCCCAAAAGATTCCGCACCTTCTTGAGTCATAAAGTCTAAGTCTTTTTTAAGAATACGTTTATATATTAAAAATCTAAAAGCATTAACACCTGTTAGGTCTGCCATAGTGGCTATTGTAGTATTAAAGAAACTTCCGAACGGAGCAATATACCCCAATGGTGTTCTGTTTGTGAGATTTTCAATCCAACTTGCAGCTGTTCTGAAAGAATTATTTACAGGTAGAGTTGACCAGTTTACAGATGCAGTCTCACGTAAAGTTCTAAATGTAGATTTTTCTAGTACGTTAGTTTTAAATCTGTCTGTAACCATCTCAAGGGTGACATCTCTTCTGGCAAAGAATTTCTCAGGTGAAACTCCGTACTCTCTCATTATAGCTTGATTAACATTGTTGCCAAAGGCCCAAGTTTTTGTTACTTCATCTTGAAGACGAACTAAGCTAACGGTCTGAGCACCTTTTGTAATTGCATCAGCACCTTTAGCTACAATATACTTTGCTCCCTTAGGATCTAAGGTTGCCTTAGGATTTACTAGCTTTCCTTTAGAATCTAATTTACCTTTTGCATCCATATTAAAATGACCGAGGCTATCATTTACACCACCGTCACCTGCTATGTCACGAAAGAGTTTGTTACCTGTCTCTGGAAACTCTTCAAGTATTTTAACTGCATAGTTATATTCTAACTCAGGAGATAAGACAGAGGCACCCCTGCGTATTGCACCTGCAGCTGAACCCCAAGCCCTGTTATAATACATAACTGCTTTATCAGCATCACCTTGAATGACCTTGGACCATCCAGCTTGACCTAAGTTAGCAGCTGCCGTAAAGAAATCTGCTGCTGTGTTTAATGATACAAGTTGACCAAAACCTTTTAGGTTTGCACCCGAAGTAGACAGGTGAGATGTAAGCAAACGCTTATAGATAGATAAGCCAAAAGCTTGAAACTGAGGGTCATCTTTTGCACCCTTACTAGATCCAAAAGCTTCCAGTACTTCCTTAGCCTTAGGGCCTAAGTTCTTTCCATCTTTACCTATTGCAGATGAAAGTTTTTTACCAACAGTATCAAGTAACCCTGTGTTACTAAAAGAATCTAGGCGAGACAACTGAGAAGGTGTCCATAAGATACTACCCGCAGTACTAGTCCTGTTAATCCAGTGATCTCCTAGTGCCTCAGCTGTATAGGCAATACCTAATTTCTCCCCTGAAGCATCTTCAAAATTCTTCATTGCTTTTTTAGCAGCTTCGTCTGAGAGATAATCTTTAATCGCCTCACCATACACACCTGTTACTGTGTTGTCTTCAAGCATTGATTTATGTATAACAAATCCAGAATCTCTGAGACCTTCCCAAAAACCTTTTTGCATGTTCTCTGGATCACCAAAGAAAAATCTTTTGTAGAAAGCATCAGTAAGAACTATGTCTGTTACTTTTTCTTTACGTTTTGAGATACCTTCTTTTGCTACTATCTTTAGATCTTCCCAGTTTAAAAGGTCTTTGTTCTTAGCATCAAAATTTTCAAGTACTTGCTTCTTAATAACTTCTTTATCAACTCTAGCGTCTAATAATTTCTTAGCTTCTTCTGCACCTAATTTAAATACGTCATTGTCCATTCTCTTGTGGCCGATAAAAGTTCTCTCCATTGCCTTTGACTGACGAAACGCACCAAATCCTGAACTACCTGCAATAGCAGCAGGGATAAACATTGCACCTGCCGCAGCGAATGCTGTCTGTGCTTTACTGTATTCTTCTTGAGCACCAGTACCAATTAGTTGTGACTGATAAGCTATATCAGCACCCATATTAATCATAGCATCAGCAGTAGTTATAGGCGCTGACTTAGTTACAACATTAAGTACAGCCCTTCTTGCAGCTGTCTTAGTCAATCCATTCTTAATGTATTGCTGATAACCTTTGATGAGCAGAGAACGTGCTGCTGCACTACTTGCTTTTGTAGCACCGAATGAAAATATTTTACCTATGCCAAAGGACAGGATGGTCGCAGGGTCAAAGATACCAGCTCTTCCATAGTCCCATATGGCATCTGCCATCTCAGCTAACGAACCTTCACCAGTAAATGCATTGTCCATTTTATCGAACAGGTAGTAACCTGCCCCTAGTTTTCTACGGGTATCTTCGTCAGCAGACATACCATATACAAGTTCATTAGCTGTAGTTACTGTTTGTCCACCAGCAAATGAACGTTGATAGTTCTGCCAGATTTCAAAGACGTCTTCATCAGACATCTTTCTATAATTACGAGGTCCAAACAAACCTTCTCCACCAGTATCTCCAAAACTAATTGTAGATGCAACTTTGTAAGCTGTGCTACCCATAATTTTTGAGTCTTGCCTACGAGCCTCCATGCTGCTACGAACAACCTCCATAAACTGAGGGTTATCTAGAATATCTTCTTTAGTAAGACTGTCATAGTCAGCAAATAAAGTCTGTAAGTCTACAATTTTATTGTTGCCCATAGTTACTTGAGCTTGAGGACCCAATTGATTCTCTCTTATAATCCTATCTACGTTTGACTCACCTACAGGAGCACCCGAAGCTGGTGCTGATATGGGGAGGGGGGCATCAATAGTTACCTGTGGACCTAATCGGTTCTCCCTTATAATCCTATCTACGTTTGATTCATTAGGGGGAGCCTCTAAAATAGGTGGCTCAGACTCAACTACAACTGGTAGTGGTTCAGTCTCTGAAGTTTCAATAGGATCTTCTTCTCTATCTGGTAAGAGACCCTGAAGTATATTAGATAGCGCACCCATTAAAGGTCACCTACAGTTTCAAAAATACGAACTTCAATACCATCTTCGCCTCTCTTTATATAAGTTACAGGTTGTCCATCTACAATATACCCGTAAGCCCTCAACGTACCAAAGTTTATCTCGGTACCAACATCAATTGGTTCTTGAGCAGCCTCTGAGAATGCTGCGCTAAAAGGAGCATTTTCCATTGTCTTGTCAAAAGTTTTAATTCTATCAAGCATAACTCCAGCTCCATACATTTGAATTATAGGGGTATATATTTCATCATCGTATGATTTTTGTGCTGATGTTATTGCCTTTTCTCTGTCCACAAGCCAAAGTCTCATTACTGCTTCTGGAGAACCTGCAATAGTTACTTCATTATCTTTTAACGAATCAGCCAAGAACTTCCTTATCCTTACAGCTTCTACACGACTAGCCTCAAGACTTTGAACCAATGCTCTTTGTTCTACTGTTTTTATATCGGGCCAAGCTGGTGTCTGTACTAATCCAGGAGTTTCAAATACAGTTTGACCTGGTATAGAATAGGTATCCCCAACATTTTTTCTAACTTCATCGCTAATTGTAGTACCCATATTTGTTTCTACGGAATCCCAATCTATAGTTACGGTACTTCCTTCTGATCTAACCGCATTAGTCAGCATGTTGCCTAGTACAACTGAAGGAACTTCTCCTGTATACTTTCCTGTATTCCATTTGTCGTTGTATTTTTTAGCTATGTTGTAAGCCCTTAGGATATTATCTCTACCCCCTGCTTTAGTACCACCCTGTTGATAAATAGATTCTAGCACATCAGAATCTAGCTGATATGTCTCTACAAGTACAGCTGTCATAGCCTTAGTTGACAGATTATTCTTTCCGCTACCACTAGTACTCTTACTACCTACTCCAGGTAGAGCTATACTATCAGCGCCACTACCTAAGCTATTTTTGATAGCAATACTCTGGTCAATTAATGCCTGTGTTTTAGTTAAAGAAAATTGTTCTTCTAAACGTTCTTCTTGCCTACGAGCAAGCTCCATCTTTTCCTCAGATAGTTTAGATGCTTCATCCTCTTTAATACCTTGGCGAATGCCCGACCACATACCCATTACGCACTCCTCCGTGACATAAGACCCATTGTCTTTTCTTCTTGCGGCTCATCTTCTGCCATATCAATCATAGGATCTTCATCTTCCATCTCAACCTCAGGATCTTTTAAGGTAGATAGATCTAAATCTCTATCGGACTTAACGTCCCTCAAGATTTCTTTGATTTCTTTCTCACGCATACTTGATTGAACTACACTCAGGCTAACTTCACCTTCAGTATTATCGAGTCCTTCTGAGTATTCTATGCCAGAAGAGTCGGCAATACCTTTAATGTATTCATGTATAACAGGGGCAATGATTAGACTTACATCAATACTATGACGACCTTCAGCAACAGCCGATCTTAAAAGCCCTTCAGTCATAGTAACAACATCTAGACCTAAACCCAGTAGTCCAACGACAGCCTCTGTTTTCTTAGGCTTATCAAACTTTTCTAGGTGCCACAGTAGTGCCTCCTCAGGCTCAGAAATTTGAGGTGGGTTTTCCCAAGAGGAGTTCTTAGGTTCAGAGGTCAAGGATTGACCAGGGATGGGTGCGCTAAACATTCTTATAGCCCTCTATTTAATCTTGGAAAATTTTGCATAGTAGTCAGAAAGATAAGTACCAGGATTTTCTTTTGTACCATCATGTGGATTATACTCACCTTTAGTTTTTATAAATCTTCTCATCCCTGGTAAACCACCGAGGTGAGCAACAGCTGTTAAACCACTCTTATTATTAAAACCCTCAGGAAGATTTTCTAATTTTTCAATTTGATTTCTAATATCTTTCTTATGCCACTCAGCTACTACACCCTGTAACGTCTCATCATCTTTGAAATCATCTAAGGTAAATGCCCCGCCCTGATCTCTCATATAATCTTGAAGTCTTGCCCATCCAAATTGAAGTTTTCCTACAAACCTTCTGCCATCTTCTACTGAGTTTTCTGCATCAGGTCTACCTGAAGACTCAGAAAACTCAATGGCATTCCAAAGGTTGTCTTGCTCTACAACTTGAGAGCTATCATTGATTGCATCATCACCTTTGCTTAACACATCTAAAGGTTTACCATCAGGGCCTGTCATAGCACTAGTGCTACTGCCTTCTTTAATAGGCTCACTTAGTTCTTTCATCTGTGCAGCCAAGGTTTGATTACTAGCTACAACTTTATTGTAAGCTTTTGTCATAAAGTCTTCATCATCTAGTACTGCTGAAGATATTCTTCTGCCCATAATGCCACCAAGTTTTGCATCATCATTCTCATCAACAAAGCGGGACTTTGCTGGGGCAGATTTAGCTCTAGCCTTAGGTGCATTTTTTCTAGCTTGACCTAGAAGATCTTGATATCTTAAACTCATAGTAATTCCTAACTCAAAAATATCTTGGTTATAGTTGCCCACTTATCAGTCTCTTCATTGTCATCTCTGACTTTTTTATACTCGTCATATTTTTTATCTGCGAGTACGAGATCTAAATCACGGGTCTTAGAAGACTCAGAACCTTGATATGCATAATCCATTATGTCACGCTCACGTTGCCATATTTGATCAAGAGTATTTTGAGTAAACGCATTGGCAGTTTGAGCAGCCTGAACATTAGCCTCATTTTGTGCAGCACTATTTATAGTTGTAGAGTTCTGTCTCCACTGAGCATTAGCTTGTGCTATTACTAAAGCATTTTGAGCATTGAATTGGTCTCTCTGATTTTCAAGCTGTGCATTGAATTGACTAGCCGCATTCTCTGCACCTGCATTAGTTGCAGTTGTTGCGTTTACTTGAGTTGAATTAAACTGGCTTATCTGAGACTGTAGGTTACTCATGAATTGATTTGTTTGATTCTCAGATGAAGCATTGAATTGTCTGGATGCATTAGTAGCAGCTTGATCTGTCATGATAGACTGTATTAAAGACTGAGACCTAAACAACTCTGTTTGTTGACGGTTACTTAAGTTAGTCATATCCATCTGCAAGAATGACTGAGCATTTTGTACTGCAGCTTGTTGTTGATTGCTTAAATTTTGTGTATCTAATTGTGAGATAGAAGCAGACTGTGCTATCACCATAGCTTGACGATTACTTAGGTTACTTAGGTTCATTGTGTTTGCATTACGAGAGTTCTCAAGTGCAATAGATTGGTCTGCCGTAAAGTTCATGTTTGCTACATCAGCAATACGTGCTGAGTTCTGAACACGAGACTGGAAACCTTGGTCAAACTCTTGTCCAATGAAGGTTGCTCTCTGTTGTGCTGCAAGCATAGCACGTTGTTGTCTGTTTGACAAGTTAGTCATTTCAAAACCAGCAACAGTCTGAGCATCTTGTACTGCTATAGGTAGTGCGGCTTCCATAGCAGCCTGTACAAGAGCTTGTCCAGCCATTGAGGATGCACCTAGCCCACGAGCCGCCATCTGCGCTGTAGCATTGCGTAAGGCTCCTGAGGCCCATGCTGGTGTAGCACCTCCATCAAAGTCTGACATTAGTTCTGTAAGCTGGCCTTGTACAGTAGCTTTATTGGATGGTGTAGCTGTTGCAGCTTGAACTTGCTCAGTATAAGCCGAAGCAACCGCAGCATCTGCGACACCAGAAACAAGTTCTCCCTGTTGAATAGTTCTATTGGCAGGGTTATTTAACACTGTACTTGTACCAACGGCAGCTGTCAGATCCATTACCTTTGAAGTAGAGGGATCTTTAGTAGCTGCACCTATTACAGACTCAGCAGATATTGTACCTGTTTGAGCTTTTGTAGTTTTTAATGCCTCATCCACCTTAGTCTTTGCTGTATCAGCTGTGGTTGTACCAGCTTGTATAGCAGTAGGGGCAGCAGCAGTGTTTGTTGCAGCAATTAGAGATGGATCTAGCACAGGCGCTGGGCCGGACATGCTACCTGTACCCGTTGCAATACCTGTGCCAGCAGCGTTAGGATCAATCTTACTAACATCAGCTTTATTTACTAATAAAGAGGGATCAACCATAGCCTTTTCTGTTTGTAGTCTTGCACCACTAGCTAATGCCATGTTCCTATCTTGTTGAGCCTGCTCTACAGAACCTAGCTTTGCACTCAGTAAACCTGCAGATTTTCCTGTGTTGTACTTAGTCGTAGGTTTAGGCACACGGCTTAGTGCTGCATTCTGCGCAGTAATTTTACCAATCTGATCTAGGTTAGTTGTGTTTACACCACTTAAAGCTGTACCTAGTGATGCCTCATAGTCAGCAATAGCTTTATTATCTTTATCAACTTCAGTTTCTGCTGCACTCCTTTGGGATAATGTGCCAAAGAATTGATTATTAAGCTCTGGCTTAGAGGATGTATACGAAACTGTAGGTTCTGCTGGATCTACAGGTGCAGCAGCCACGGGTGGCATTGGAGCAGCAGCCAAGGCAGCAGGTGCAGGGCTATTACTGCCTCCCCCAAATACCATAAGCCCATACGACCTTGGGTGTAGGTGGCGAGTTGGCATAAAGGGATTATAATAGCTCATGTTTTAAACTCTCTTGTGTGTCTTTTGGCTGGTTCATGTAGTCTA
>ENA-OSJC01003854-OSJC01003854.1-marine-metagenome-genome-assembly--contig:-NODE-3854-length-10537-cov-7.012141_pt1 | contig 10537 bp, 15 predicted proteins | sample MGYA00237885_ERZ534234 | MGnify/ENA primary metagenome ERZ534234 (study PRJEB26413, sample SAMN06343907) | marine metagenome | isolation source: coastal waters | place: Atlantic Ocean: West Antarctic... | reverse complement strand
ATGGTGCCTGTACCTTTTGGCATCTGTTTCATTGCCATAAGTTTAGAAGCCGCTGTTCTCTCATCTGGACTTAATGCCTGTCCTTTAGAAAGTTTGGCTTTGATTGGTGCTGTTGCTTTGTCTAGTATTGGATTCTGTCCCATGCTACCACCATACTCGCCAAGTTTTCTCTGTCCAACTTCTTGGTTGATGATGTCCAACATCATTTGGCTCTTCTGGTAGTTGCTATCTGTTAGTTCCTGTCCGAAGTGTGTGTTCTGTGTGATTTCATGTATCTTTGTTCTCACGTGATTTGCGTAGTCGTGCAACTCTTCTTCGTTAAATTTTGATAGATCCATAGTCATGTTGAATCTAGATTCAAACTCTTTTAGTAATGACTCTGTTGTTAGGGGTTTTGTAAGTTCTAAGCTGTTCATACTGTTATTTATATTCTAGGCTCCGAACGTGTCATTAAAAATGTGCTGTATTCTGCCTTTGCATTCGTCCGCTAGGTGGTTTGCTGTATCCAAACGATCCCAGTACACATCTTCCTTCACTTCATCATTCTCTTTTTGTGCTTCTCTGATCATGCGTTTAGAACTCTGTATATTAAACAGTTGTGAGGCAAATTTGGTGTCTAGCTCTAGTATGTTTGTGGGTATATTTTTCTCATCTGCCAGGTGGTGTGCCACAAGTATCGCAGTCTGCTTTAGGTTGATATCTTCATGCAGTAGCCGGGCTTCCAGCATATCTGCTATCACATACACATATCTTGTTCCTGTGTGCTTCTTGGGTACAATGGCTATGTTTCCTATCAGGATACCTTTTGAGAACTGCTTGGGCAGGTGATGGAATGGTCTCTTGGATTCTTCCTTGCGTGCCAGGTCCGCGAGTTTGCCCTTGAGTCCGTATGCCTCAATCTGTTTTACTAGTTCTGATTTATTCTTTGACATTCTTTACAAACCTTATACGCCTATTTAAAGCATATTGCATACCGTCGTCAAGTTTCTTTCTGACGAATATGGCCTTGTCACCCAGCACCCGGGCAACGTGTGCCTCCTCCGGACTCAGTGATCTGTCTGTAAATGATTCTTTGTGTTGATATTTCTCCACAAATGCTAGTTGTTCCTTTGTTAAAAACACTTTAACGTGTGGTGCTATTTGTACGAACATGTATTTGATATGTTTGGTAATCTAATTTATTAGCCTGGCATCTTCATCAGGATCACTACCACTGTTGATAGTAAACCTGCGACCACTGTGCCTGCTGTTGCGATAATAGTCTTTGTTTGTGATTTGTGACTGACACCCATGTCTTCATTCATTTTTTGTAAACGAAGTTCAATCGCTGAAAGCCTGTCGTGCAATCCCTTGTATCTCTCTGAACAGAGATCCACGTGTGCTTCTAGGTTCTGTTTCTCTAGTTCTGTTGTATGTCCACTCATAAATTCTTTCAATTCTGTTTTGAGGTTCCTTACCTCCGTTATTATCTCTTGAACGTCTGCCTGTTTCATTGCCTATGAGTGCCTTAAAAGTTTTTGGTCTTGTGCCTAAATGTATACTGTTATTTATTCTGCCAGCCGCCATACGTAAAGTATGTGTTTATTATATCGCCCGAAAGTGCGTTTAACACCTTCTGTTCCTTGGTCGGTGTGTTCAGTGCAGGCTGTTGTAGGTCCTTTGTGATGAAGGTCTGTATGGGGAAGTGTGCGGTATTCTTGCACTCTGTCAGCACGGGCACGACATTGAAGTCCTCCGTCAGTTGCTCTGTTGGGTTATTTTCATTCCCGAACACATCAGTCTGCTCTGTGAAGAAAGTGAAGTGCCATGAGGTGTTTGTTCCCTCGTAGTACTTTCCAAACTTGGTCGCGGACAGGTCATGTGTGAACCTCATAGGATCCTCTTCCCACACAATGTTACCCCTTATCTGTAACATCTGTATCATGGTGTTGAAGTTGCTCTCCTGGTTCCTTGCTATCCTCAGTGTTGCCTTGTCTTCTATCACATCTCCCGCGGGTGTCTCGAACGGGAAGGTGTTCCTGAGGTTACCGTTCTTGGATATGTCTACCAGGGTGTGCATCATGAAAGTGTGCATAGCGTATATTTACGTCGTAAAAAAAGGGCGATACAATTAAGTGCCGCCCCTTTAGTATTTCAGTTTGTGTGACTAATAGTCAAACATTCCGTATATTATCTAACTAGATTATACAGCCGCCGCAGTTAAAGTACCTAATTCGGTCTCTGTAACTGTTGCTGATGTAATATCTGCTGTGATATTAGGGAATGACGCACTAGATTGGTCTAGTAATCTAATAGCCACCTGTAAAGCCGCTATTGTTGTAGTAGCCGATAAAGTGTCTAAGCTGTCTTTTCTCACCAAAAAGTTTTTCTGTGTTCCAGAATCCACTAATGGTCCTTCAGACAAGATCATCACACCTTGTTGTGCGAATGCATGTCTTACAAGCATTAATCCACCTAGTGCTGTTCCATCACTAGCGTCGTTTACTTCTGACGCCATAGTGTTGATAAAATCAACTGCTAGTATTGTTACTTCATGTCCTGATAGTTCGTAGTTTTGATTTAGTACGAAGTTATTTTTTGTTGCCATTGTATTATTTTCCTTGTATTATATTATATTATTGTTATTATAACGCAGTGTCAGACATGTCTCTATCAGCCGCTGTTGCAGATGATATAGTTGCCGTAACTTTGTCAGGTGTCAAGGCATTAAGAGCCCTAATTGCCGCCTGGATAGCCGCGATAGTTGTTGTTGAACTGATCGTGTCAAGAGCATCTCTTCTAACCATGAAAGTTTGCTCAGTGTCTGAGTTACCCAGGTTACCAGTTCCTAGGATGTTAACACCCTGGTTCTGTATAGCTTCTTGTGCCATGTGTAGTGCTCCTGTTGCCGCCGATGCTCTAGGGTTTGTAATTTCCGCTGAAACATCAGAGATGTAATCAACAGTGATAAAGTCAACTGCAACGCCTTCAGATTCTGTAGCTCTGTCTGGTGTTAAAAAGTTGGCTGGACCGCCTGCTGGTAGTGTATTGTCGTATGCCATTTTAAATCCTCCTTGTTCTGTTTAAATGACTAAGATCCCGCTCAGGGATCAAGTTGCAAGTATTTATAGATCTATTTGGTAAATTATGCTGTAATATTACTTTTTAAGCCAAACTTCGTCACTTTTAGTCCTATGTACGAATCTGTAGCCAAGATCCTTCAGTATAGACTCACATTTTTCAACTGTGGACAATCTCTTGTCCCTCTTCATCTCTATGTTGATCACGGGTGTGTTCTGTGTCAATGTTTCCATCGCACCGTTCAGCAGTGGTATCTCGAAACCGTCCACGTCTATCTTGATGAAGTCCACGTTGGTCAGTCCAAAGCTGTCAAGTGTCCTGCACTTGATGTCTCCTTCTCCCTCCTGCAGTTGTGTGGAGTTGAAGTCCTGCTGTGCAGTGTGTTCCTTGTCTGACAGACCATAGGGCCACAGCGTCACGTTTGATTCCGTTATGTTCTTGTTGAAGCATTCTCGGAAGTTGGGATTTGGTTCGAAACAGACCACACTCTCGAATTTCTCGGCTAGGGGTCTGGTCCACTGTCCTATGTTGCTACCTATGTCCAAACACACACGCCAATTGCTCACATGTTTTAAAGCATTGTCTCTCTGTGATCGTTGACCGTTGCCTGCGTCTTCTAGGAATGTTGGTTCAGTGTGTTGTCCGTACAATACCCAAAAGCTATTGTTCATATGTCCTAAGATAGTTCTTTGAATTTACGGTGTATGTCTGTGTTTGGTAATTTGACTTGTAGCAGTTGTTTTAATTTGGCAAGTGTTTGCCCTTGTTGTCTAGAATCTAAACTGTTGTAATTGGCAACAGCTCTTCTCAAATTTCTAAATTTAGCATCACGTATACCAAGTGCTGTCTCTAACTGTGTCAGTACCTTATAGTGGCTCTCATACGTTCTTAGGTACCTTCTTAATGCCATTATTGGCACAGGTTGTCTCTGCCTCATGGCCTGTGCTTGATTTTTATTTTTTAATTTTTTGGTAATCTCTGGATCACCTGCCACAATAGCCAACATGTTTGCTAGGTCATTGTTTACCATTCTCACGTGATCGAATGTTCCTTTTTGCATGGTCTGAGCAGAGTATGATTTTACAAATGATTTGCTATCATCTCTTTGACTCATTAATCCTAAAGCAAGAAAACTAAGATATATTCGTTCTGTTACATCGTAAAATGTAAATCTACCCAAGTCACTATGTCGTCTAATGACTTTAGCTTCAGATACATACTTTAAAAAGGGTGTTAACATACACGTATTTATAGAACAGATGCAACGTAATTTTATTCTCACAGACCTAATGAAGACCGGAGAGAATGTTCTGTACGAGCAGTTTATCAATATGCAAAGTCTTAAGGGGCAGACGTTTGATTGTACATCAGAATATTATATGCTACAAAATTTTGAGCTAGATTCATATGATAGGAAGTTTGCTATCATAGACAGATCAAAGATGGGAGAACAGCACCCCTCACATAATGCAGAATACAGAGACGAACTTAACCGTAGAAAGAATCTACTGCACAGCCAAGGATTTACATTCATACTAGCAACACCGTGGGAATCAAAAGAAAATATAGATGCACTTCCTTTGTGGCCTAAGCAAACAAATGAGATATTGTGGTCAGGCGGGGTATCTTGGTTTTGGTTTTACATGTATAACAAGCACAAAGACAACAAGTTCAACTTCACTCACGATCACAATGGCAGTTACTGGCACAAGAAACACGACTTCCTGTATCTAAACAAGCAACCTAGAGATCACAGGGCGAAACTTTATAAAAAATTGTTAGACAAAGGCATATTAGAAAATAGTGTGTACACCGACTGGCCAAAGAGAAAACTGCCCACAGACTATGAACTGCCATGGGCACAGGACTATCCACAGTATGGAATGGACCAGGACATATATGAATTACCATACATAGACACAGTCTGTTCCATAGTTTCAGAGACCAATGACAACGACTACGAAGTGTTCATGACAGAGAAGATATGGAAACCCATTATGGCACAGCATGTTTTCGTGGTGCATGGCAACTACCTGTACCTACAGCGATTGAGGGAGATGGGCTTCAAGACATTTGGCAACTACTTCGACGAAAGCTATGATCTAGAACGTGACTCCGACAAGAGGATTGACAATATTGTTTCTCTGTGTAAGGATCTGAGGACCAAGAAGTGGCAAGACATCTACCTGCAGACGAAAGCGTTAAGAGAACACAACTATGACACTATGTTCAATAAGGAAAAGTTAAGTTTAGAAATTAATAAGACGTTGAATCTATTTCTTGAATTTGCTGATAGCCGTTAAGTTCCTTCTAGAGAATCCCAATCTATCTACCAGTTTAACAGCACTACCTGATTTATCCACAGCAACAAAACCTTCTGGTTCAGTTACTTCTAATCCACCATCTGTTTGTGAGAACGATCCAATAGCCATTGCTTGATTCATTTTCTTTAGAACAAATGCTTTCATCTGTTGTACTGCTTTGTAGAATGTCATCATAGCCTGTAATGGTTTCTTTGCTTTGCTTAAGAACACAGGCATCTGTTTCATTTTATCCTGTCTAGACTGTAAAGCCTTTTGTGCTTTTAGTCCTGTCATCTGTTGTTGCATTCTATCTGTATAAAACTTTCTAAATCCTAATAAGAATTGATTAACATTGTTGGGTAGCTCGCCTTGTTTAACCATTGCGTTTATGTACATCTGGAACATGGGCACAAAGTCTGTGTTCTGTCCTAACACACTTGATAAGTTTTGTGGCACACCATTCAATAAGGTTTCTAATTTTTCAATGCTGTTGTAAAACTGTTTTGTCTCGTCGTCGGTAAATTTAGCACTGCCCGATACATCTCTGTATGTGGCATTGTCAAAGAACACGTCATTGCTTTTGGTAAATGAACTTACATCTGCTCCACCTGACGCTGTCATGTCTGCTAGTGTTTCGCCGTTGTATGTTGTGTGGAATATGATTCCTATTTTGGCTCTGTCTATCTGTTTGCCTAGGTCACCACCTTCTGGCACTGCATATGTTATTGTGTTTGGTGTGAATGTTATATGGGGTTTGCCTTCGATGTTCTTTCTGGTGATGTCTTCGTCTCTGAACAACATGTCACCTTGGACTACACCTTGGATGTTTAATTTTTTAAGATGCACAAGACACTTTAATAGTTTTTGTCCCAGCTCGTCTGTGCCGTGATTTCTTGCTATGTCTTTTTTTGTATAATTGATCTTGGCCGCCTGTGCAAACACTGATTTGGTACCTACAAAGAACTTGCCGTTGTCTGGATTAGTTCCGCACACCACAGCAGGTGCACCATCCCACTTGACTGTGACACTCATTGCTTCTGAACTTGATCCTTTAAGTGTTAGCAGTAGTCCTCTGAAGTACTCTATAACTGCTTTGCCACCCTCATAACCGTCAGTGACAACTATGTCCTCGATGTGTTCGAGGTGTGTTCTTTTAAATTCTGTTAGTACATCTTCTATAAGCATATCAATATTTATGGTAATAATTTAAACTTAGATTCAACCTGTTGTCTATTTAAATCATATGTTTTTCCATGCAGTGCAAGAGCAAGGCCTTTGTGAATATCATCTTCGAGATTTAATGGTGTGTTTATATTGTTTTTGATATCCTGCCAATAACCTAGTATCTTTGATTGGCTTGTTAACCATTTGTCATGTTCTTCCACTGTATAATTGTAACCTATCTTTTCGAATTCGTCAACCGTGGCTTGTGAACTGTTGTACATTACGGACCAATCAAACACTTTGGTTATCTCAGGTATGGGTTTAATTTCAGTGAAGTTATCATCAAACAGTTTGTACAGCCATTCTGCCACAGCAGATGCTATGGGTATTTTGCTGTTGTTTTTCCAAAGGTCAGTTTGCCATTCAATCCAAGAATCTTTCCAGCCGTACTGCACTTCTGGTTCATTGCCCAACTGTGCTAGATTTTTGTGAAACCAATTCAGCAACAGCACTTCACGATACTTGTCTATGTTGTTCCGTATGACTGTATCGTCTTGTGTTATCATACCTTTAATATTGTTATAATTTTCTGTAATGACAACTTTTGTATTATCATTCTTCTTTGCTATGTGTAAAAAATTTATTATTTCATAATCATCGGAGTGTGTACCTTTGTCGTGATACGTTGTCATACCGTCTAGGTTTGTGCCTACTAGTTTTAGACATATGTAACTGTTGTTACCGCCTGATGGTGCTATAAAAAATATCATATAATATAATTTAGTATGTGTTTCTCTAGTTGTTTGTATTGTTCTGGAGCATGATGGTGTCCATATCTATCTATATCTGCATTTGATTTCATGGCAGTAAACATATAGTCATTTGCACAAAAACTCCATAGGTCCATAATATTTTTGTTTTGTTCTATAAGTTTAACCTTTTCAAATCCTTGATATCCCTCTATGTCTTTTTTATCAAAGTTATTACACATATTAAACATTAGATATCTAATGTTGTTGTTTTCTAGATAGTTTGCAAACAGTATAATCTCAGTAAACAATTTATCATAATATGTTTTTATATTTGGAATCACTTTGTAATAATCATCAATTAACTTTTTAAGATCCTTGGCGTTTGTTCCTTGTAGTTTTATATCATCTCTTATAAAATTGCTGTTTTGTAAAGGTATCCAACTGCCCTCAATTGGATGGTCATGTAGATTTAAAGCAAGTTCCCATCTATGACTGAACGTAATTGGTATTAACACAAATTCAGGTTTATCGTTTTGTGCTATCCATTCTATACTGCTTCTCACTGTGCGTTGAAATGATGTTGCTTCTATTCCGAGATTAACAACTTTGTTACAACCTAATGCTTTTACAAAGTCATCACTAGGTTTCCATATGTCAGTAAAACTACAACCATTCATTAACAGTGTCATGATATGTAATCCTCTCTGTCTCCTTCACGCACCAAGTCCAAAGAACAACAGTGCAATCCACCGTCCCAAAAATATCTATGTCTCAATGGTACTATGATTGGTTCTACTTTGTGTTTCTTCAGGAAGTCGAACACTTCTTTGTTGTATGATGATACCAGCATACACTCTTCAGATACACCAAGTGTGTTTATGTCAAACACTGTTTCCGCACAATAGCCAACCCAGTGATCGCACCAGTCATTTATAAATTTGTGCAGTTGAGGATTGTCCTGCTCACCATCTATCCACCATCTGCCATTCACTAAACTTTTCTCCTGCATCCATTTATTCATGCTAGGGTGCATCCACCCTTGTTCGCCAAGTTCTAGTCTATCCCAATTGGCCAGTAGTTCTTTTTCCTGTGGCGGAGACTTTCCTACTCTCATGAATGCTCCTGGTTTAATAAAACTTATGATGCCGTCTGTGTGTCCTACTTCGTCTGTTTGAATAATTTCGTAGCCTTGTTGTTTCCATTTGTCTATTATATGCTTAAACATGGGCCTGTCTGGATGTACCAATCCTTGTTCTCCGTCAGCAGGCATAATAATATGTTTGCCTAGTTTGATGCTGTTAGCACCTGATATTAATTCATGTCCTTCAAACGATGCTCCGCCTGGACCATACACTTCATTGAATAGGTCAACAAGGCAGTCTTCATGCACTATGTCTTTTATATAATCATACACACCGTTGGTGTTTTGTTGATAACATGTTTTCCCAAGGGTAAGGAATATGTCACGTGGTTGCAAAGGTACATGAGGTATCTCATCTTTGTTTGTGAGTGTTTCTCTTTGCAATGGTGCAGGCTGAAACACTTTGACTCCTAGGCTTTCTAATACCCTTTTAAATTCTGCCATGTCTTCGTTTGTTTCACGAAGTATCTTTTGCATTGGTCCTTTAATCTTATCTTCTGTGATCCAATCAAATATGTCCTCAGACAATCCTTGTCCTATTGCTACTGCTGTAAGTTTTTGGAATGGTGAGTGTGTTGAGACCTTTATCTTTTCAGACATTAGTCCTCTTTGTATTCGCCGTCTTTGATTTTTAGTACGTTTTCTTTGACGTCTTTGTTCTCTTTGATACGTGCAACACCTTTGCTGAACTTAGATGCGTCCATATGTTTTATTGCACTATTAAATCTTTTTTCTAGTTTAAATGCTGTGTCTTGGTCAAAGTTTTCTCTGATGTAGGTAAGCAGTCTAATTGCTGACTCAAGTATGTGTGATGCTCTGCTTTCAACCACATCTTCTTTGTCACGTTTAAGTGGCATAGAACTTAATTCTTCTAATAAACTTTTAGTATGTTTTTGCATGTATGGTATTTACTTCTTGTAACTCCTCATTTAACTTTCCTGTAAACGAAATATTTACGTTTATTGCTGTCGTCCTTTATATCTAGCACTTTTAGGTTAAACATTTCTGCTAATTCTATAATAAATGGCACATTCCAAGCAAAGAACTCTATCCATTTAGCTTCTGGCTTATCATGTTGTACTCCAGGATTTACTCTAAAGATCATTATGCCATCGTCTTCTAGCATATTAACACACTTGGATACTTCTGCTATGATTTTATTCTGTCCACCAAAGTTTATAGATCCAAGTGCAAGTATAACATCAAACTTTTCCATAGGCCTAAAGTCCATTAGATCTATTTGATAGTCAGCATGATGATTATAAGGATCTAATCCTGTAAGATTGTGTATTTTATTTTTAAACTCATTTGCTCCACAGCCTACATCAAGCACTGCTCTAGGATTAAGATCATTTACTTGATCTATCAATTGAAGTCCAGAGTATTTCCACTTCTTCATGTCGGCTTCCCAGTGATATTGAAAATATTTGTGTAAGCATTTTTCATCGATGCCTATAGTGTAGTCGACTAAAGTTTTACAAGTTTTATCAAAATCTACGTCAAACGTGTCTTTGATAAGTTGGCTTGTGACTTTTGAAACATCATTATTGGTTTTGTTTACAAGTTCAGCAAATATTTTTCTATTCATAAAGGTATACCTTTATATCTTTTGCGTGATACTCGTGGAAGTTTTGATGTTCACCTTTTGGAGATGCTATATTAAGAGATTTACATAGTTCAATGTTGTTTCTTATACTTGTTACTCTGTCTTTGTTTGCGTGTACAAAGTTTATGATGTCTTTGTTCTCTTCTTGTATATGTCCCCACATCTTGTCCAAGTTTTCAAAGTGTTGGTAGTTGGGATATGTTATTGTAAACTCTCCACATAGTTTCCACCACTCCATGCATTCGTGATCATTTCTGTACACCATTATAATTGGATAACCTAGCTCTTTAAGATTGTCTAATTGGTGTGCAAAGGTATGTGCCTTGATAATTCTTTTGCCTAGTCCACTGAAAGGTTTGTCCCACTCCTCTATGTTGCATTCAAATTCCATTCCAGGATCCCAATAAGCACCAGTGTGCATGAGTTGTTTTGTTCCTGGTGTGTCGGCATCGTGCCAGTAGGTTCTTTGTTCTGTGTAATCTGTTTGGTCCACATCTGCAGAACGGTGTAT
>ENA-OSJC01003849-OSJC01003849.1-marine-metagenome-genome-assembly--contig:-NODE-3849-length-10550-cov-33.434355_pt1 | contig 10550 bp, 8 predicted proteins | sample MGYA00237885_ERZ534234 | MGnify/ENA primary metagenome ERZ534234 (study PRJEB26413, sample SAMN06343907) | marine metagenome | isolation source: coastal waters | place: Atlantic Ocean: West Antarctic... | reverse complement strand
ATTGATCCAAGGTTTTTATCTCATCCAGATGACGTAAAGGATATGGTTGAGGGCTACAAAAAGATGATGAAAATTTTAAACAAAGATCCTTTCTCTAAATATACAAGCCAGCATGTCCATAGGCCAGTTGATTTAAGTGATGATGCGGATATAGAGCAAGCCATAAGAGAAGATGCTGATACTGTCTACCATCCAGTAGGAACCTGCAAAATGGGTAGTGACGACATGGCAGTTGTTGATAGTAATTTAAAAGTTCACAAGATGAAGGGGTTGAGAGTTGTGGATGCTTCTATTATGCCAACTCTTGTCGGCGGAAATACCAACGCGCCCACCATAATGATTGGTGAGAAGGCCTCAGATATAATATTAAAAGAATGGATTTAGAATGAAACTATCTCTATCAATAGTTACTATGCTTTCAATGTTTTCTCTTTCAGCTAGTGATGTCCTTGTAATTGATGTTCGTACACAAGGGGAGTGGGATTCAGGTCACCTTGAAAATGCACAGCATATAGAATGGCAAAATATTCTAGAACTTGCAGAAACAGCTTCAAAAGATCAAGAAATTTATCTATATTGCAGAAGCGGTAATAGATCTGGAAGGGCTGCTAAGATTCTTAAAGATAATGGCTTTGAACAAGCTATTAATGCAGGAAGCATCTCTGAGGCAAGCGATTTGCTTAATCTAAAAATTATAGATTAAATGTTTTTCTAATTACATTCATAATTTACATACTTCTTATGTTTACAGTGAACACATTAATGTGTATTATTGCATCCTGTCAATGTTTGCACTGCACACATTATAATAATAGCTCACTAAAAAACTAAGAGGTTTTAAATGAAAAATATACTACTAATAGCACTAGCTACCGCACTTCCAGCTTTTGCTGCAGATATAAACTTTACACCTAAGGCTGATATTTCCCTTTCAGGAAAAATTGCTACAGTGAAAACTTTAAAAAAATATAGAACCGTTGAGGCTTGTCAGGCGTTTTGCACATCAAGATCTTCTTGTGCTGCTTTTACACTCGATGCTAAAAAAGGAAGCTGTACTCTGTTGAAAAGTGTTACTCAAGAAAAAGCTAATACAAATGCCGTTTCTGGAATTAAAAGCTAGTCTTAAGTCTGTCTAAAATAAAGGTCCATTATGGGCCTTTTTTTATATCTAAATTTTTTCTAAATGCTTACAATAATTTTATGAAAAATTTAATAAATTTTTTTAAAAAACCTCTTAGCAAAAAAGTTATTTCTTTTGATGGTGGTGGTGTTCGTGCAATAGCTGGCCTGGTATTTCTTAGAAAACTTGAGGCCGAAACAGGTAAGAAGGTATTTGATACCTTTGATATGTTTGTTGGAACAAGCGCAGGATCTTTAAATGCTTCTTGTTTTGCATGTAATGGAATGAGCGCAGAACAAGTAAAAAAATATTGGTCTAAAAGCTATTTAGATAAAATCATGAAAACTTCTTTCTTTTGGGATAAGGCTTCATTAGTTCAAGCAAGACCAAGATATGAGAATGAGGGAAGGGTTGGCGTGCTTAAGGAAATATTTGGAGATAAATCTTTATCTGAATCTGCAAAGCCGATCGTTTCTCTTTGTTACGATATAGAGAAAAGAGTTCATGTTACCCATAGCAGTCATAGGACACCAGATACTTCATTTGTTGATGCTATCGCATCATCAAGTGCAGCACCAATGTATTATCCTCCCTTTAAGACTAAAGATGGTTCATGGATGATAGATGGGGGCGTTGTTACAAATAACCCTGTGCTGATAGGCGCTTCTCATGCAAAAGAATACTTTCAAACTGATAATATTAAAATTCTAAGTATTGGAGCGGGACTTAACAAGCAAAAGATTAGTGGAGAGGATGCAGCCCTATGGGGAGGTGTTGGCTGGCTAAGGAATGATCTTATGGGCATGATGCTTGATTCAGAAATTCACAATACTATTGCAGTAGATATATTAGGCAGTAATTATTTAAGAATAAATTCACCTATTGGAAAAATTAATAAAGTTCTTGATGATGACTCAGAACTGAACATTGAAAAAATCCATTTAATGGGTTTGGAATGGTGGTCTGAATTTGGGGAAGAAACTATTGGATTTCTTAAAGATTGAAATATTAGTGTTTTAATTGATTTTATGATGTAAGATGGTTTTTTTTTTATTAAATGGATATTATGAATATATATGTTGGAAACCTATCTTGGGGCATGAGCGACCAAGACCTAGAAAATCTTTTTGCTGAACACGGAACTGTTACTTCGGCTAAAATTATCACTGATAGAATGACTAATCGTTCTAGAGGTTTTGGTTTTGTTGAAATGAGTGACGGAGCTGAAGGAGCTATTGCAGCTCTTAATGATTCAGACATCGAGGGTAGAAAGTTAGTAGTTAACGAATCTAAGCCTCGTGAAGACTCAAGATAAGTAATAACTTAATCTTATAATATACAAGTTATATAACTCATTCTTTGCATAGCAGAGAATGAGTTTTTGTATATTTTACCTCCCAAAATCTCTTTCTCTAATATGTAAATTTTTTACATATTTTTTTTTATTCCCATAAGACTTGACATATTTTCCTCAGAATTGTTAAATCACGCATACTTGGCATAAATTTGCCATACATATTTCTATAAATGGGGAAAACAATGAATAAATTTTTATTATCACTTTTGGTGACATTACCACTTTCTATGGTTGTAGTTGCACAAGATGCAAATGAAGAAGAAGCAATCGAAGAGGTTGTTACTACTGGTATAAAATCGAGTCTTAAAGATGCTATCGATATCAAACGAAAGAATGTTGGTGTTGTTGATGCCATTACATCAGAAGATATCGGTAAATTTCCAGATGGTAATTTAGCTGAATCTTTGTCTAGACTAGTTGGGGTTGCAATTGATAGATCTAATGTTGAAGGCTCTAAAGTTGCTGTTCGTGGTCTAGGGCCAGAGTTTAACCTTGTTACTTTAAATGGAAGACAGATGCCTACAGTTCCAGGAATGTGGAACGGTGGAAGATCTTTTGATTTTGGTGATATTTCATCTCAAGGAGTCTCAGCCGTTGAGATTTATAAGTCTGCTAATGCAGTGCTTCCCTCAGGAGGGCTTGGTGCGACTATTAATATGGTTACAACTAAACCTTTAGATATTGGAAAAACAGTAGGTTCATTTGCAACTAAAGCAATGATTGATACTGAAAATGAAACTGGCGATGATGTTACTCCAGAGCTAGACTTTATCTTCTCTACTGTTGGAGAGGCATATAAAGGCGGCCAATGGGGCTTATCTTTTTCAGGTACTCATCAAGTAAGACATAATAGAGAAGAAGGAACTAATGAAATTACTTGGAATCCAAGTACTCAAGAAAACTACATACCGGCTGCTGCAACTATAACTTCTACAAATAAAAGAGCAGACGGAGCTTTCTTTTACCCAAGAAACCTTGTTTATAAACATAAAGATAATGAACGTACAAGAAATAACTTTCAAACAACATTTCAGTATGAGCTAGGAAGAGTAAGAACTACTTTCGACTACACTCATTCAAGTGTTGATTTCAGAACTACTGGGGTTGAGCATGGGACTTGGTTCTCTGGCTGGAATGCTAGAAACGTTACAATTAATGAAAATGGCGCTGCTATTTACTCTGATGACGTTGGTGGAGCAACTGGACGTGAGTTCTTTAACAATATTACTTGGGGCGGTGATGTTAATAGAAATAACTCAATAGGTTTGAATATTGATTTTCAAGTTAATGACGACTTAAATGTAACATTTGATTATCATGATTCATCAGCGACCAAAAAAGGAACAGGTGCTGATAATGCAATCAGTTTCTCTAACGCAAGATGGCCATCAGCAGCTAACTTTTGCTGTGGTGGAGGACCTACAGGATCATCCCCAGATAATACTGGTGGCGCAAGAATGGGAACTGCTTATTATGACTTCAGTGGAAATATCCCAGTTCTTAACTATACATCGACTGATGAAAACACAGGAGTTGCAAGAGAACTTACTGCTGCTGATCTTGCTCCTAAAGAAGCATTCATGAACTATCAAGAAAAAACTAATTATATGGATCAAATGCAACTTATAGGCACTTGGGAAAATAACAGTCAAATGTTAATGGAATCTCTGACTAAAATAGAGTTTGGTTACTCTGAAGTTTCTCAGAAATTTAGAAGAGCCAAGGCTGCTGAAAAACTTCTTCAAGGAAAGCTTGCAGATGGCGATCCAACTATGGTTAACCATGGACTTACAGATAATTCTATTTTTACTAAAGTAAATGAAAATAACTATTTAGGTTCCGGTTCTAACCTTTACTACTTTAATGTCTCAGTTGCTGATGCAATTAACAGTATGCAAAATGATGGGCATTTAAATAATGGCTCTAATGAATGGTGGAACAAGGGTTGGGCTCAAACCTGGGCTTGTGGAACTAAGAATGATGCAGCTGGTAAAGGCCTATATGACTATAGCGCAGGCGCCAGATCAGATACTAGAGGTGTTTTGTGTGCCGGTGACTTTGATTCAGATGACGTAGTTCAAGAAACTATTGAATCATTCTTTGTTAATGCTACATTTGAACATACAACAGCAAAAGGACAGCCTTTGAATGTTGAGGTCGGGTTAAGATATGAAAAAATTGATCAAGCATCAACTGGCTCAGTAAAACTTCCTGTTGCAACTACATGGTGTCTAAATGCAGACACAAACTGTAATGTATTTGGAATGATGTTCGGTGATGCTCAAAGATTTACAGATGCTAGTAATAATGAATACCTACTTCCAAACATAAATGGTAGTTTTGAGTTTGCTGAAGACCAAATATTTAGATTTGCAGCTAGTAAAACTAATGCAAGACCTGATTTAGAGCAAATGAGAACTACCTCAGATATATCTGCTTACTCTACACTTTCACCAACATCTGTTACCAAAGGTAATCCACAGCTTCAGCCATATGAATCTACTAACTTAGATTTAGCTTACGAGTATTACTATGCCGAAGGAAGCTATTTTGCATTCAACTACTTCAGAAAAGATATCAGTGGCTACCATGGTTCACAGAATACCTCAGGCTCGTTCAATGACGTCACAGACATAGCACAATCAGCCTTCTTTAAGGCTTTATTAGCTGCGTCTGAAAGCTATGTTAACTACAATGGATCCATAACAGGTGGTGCAAATGTTATGTGCGCAACTTTCTCATGGTCTTGTGGTAGTAGTGTTGAGCAAAGAACGAATAACTTTGCATGGATATTAGCTCATGATGATGGCGGGCAGTGGTGGAATTATGACTGGTCCTTCGAAGGAACTCAGCCAACTACTCCTGGAACAAATACCATATTTAAATCAGGTCCTAACGATCCTGCATATATGTTTAGTATCTTCAAGCCAGTTAATAAATATTCTGGAACCCTTGACGGAGTTGAGATCGCAATTCAGCATTTATTCTTAGAATCTAATTGGGGTGTTCTTGCTAACGTAACACTAGTTAGTGGAGATACTGACGTTGATCCTGCTAGAATCGGTGAGCAATTTGCTCTACCTGGTTTTGGTAATGCTGGAAATCTTTCAGTTTTTTATGAAGATGACATGGTTTCTGCAAGACTTTCATACAACCTAAGAGGAGAAACTTATGCTGGTCAAGGTGAATACAATCCATTATTTATTGAGCAAAGAGGTCAGTTAGACTTTAATGCTTCATATGCACTAAATGATAATGCATCTGTATTTGTTGAAGCTCAGAACTTAACAGGCGAAGGCGTTAGACTTTATTCAAGATATGAAGAAATGCTTTTCTTATACCAAGATCACGGTTCAATTTTTAGAGCTGGATTTAGATATAAGTTTTAAGTATTTATTGTAAAAATTTAAAAAGAGGACTTAAAGTCCTCTTTTTTTTTACACATTTTCTTTTGCTTATTAATAGATATAATAAATTATGAAATATATAAAATATCTATCTTTACTATTACTTGTTTCTTCCTGCGGTGGTGGTGGCGGTGGTGGCGCTCCTGCAGTTCCTTTTGCAATAACATTAGGACTAACTTCCTTCTCGGTTAACGAAGATGGATCTTATACCGGGTCTATTTCTGCGACTGCAAATGAGGTTACAACACTAACTTATCAAATCACCTCTCCAATAACATCTGGAACTTTTTCACTCAATGAAGCAAATGGAGCAATAATTTACACTCCTCAAGCAGATTTTAATGGAACTGATCAGTTTAGTTACTCAGTCACTGCCTCGCAAAAATCAGTTACAGATACAGCAACTGTTGACATAACCGTTGTTGCTGTTAATGATTCACCAGTTTTTGAATTTGAAACACCAACATCTTTATCTAAAGACGATATGCTTTTTGATAGCAATCAAACTTTTAGAGTCAAGGTTTCGGATGTAGATAACACTCTTGATGAGCTTACCTATGATTTATTCGTTGGCGATCAATCAATTCCAGCAGTATTTACTCTTGATACTGGAGAAAATACAAATGGCTCAGGAAGTCTAGCCGTAGACATTTCTCAGCTTACAACAGCTGGCTTATATACTGCCTCAATAAGAGCCTATGATGGAGCAATTAGAGGTTCAAGCCTATTTGAGACATGGTTTGTTTCTAACAAGACAACTGTAACTATCAATCAGGATGATGATCCAGAAGATGGGTACAATGGGGGTGCAAAGACACCTACAGATTATTATGTCTACTATCTATCGGGCAATCCTACCTCGATGGGAGAATCAAAATACTTATTTATAGCTGACTCCCTTGATGGTCAGGATGATATAGACCTTTATAGAAGAGCTCTTATAGCATCGATAAATAAACTTAATGACTCAGATGCATCTGAATTTTTTAGCAGTGATTATTTTACTGTTGTTTCGGCAGAGCCTGTCGTTCCAGATGGAACATCTCCGGTGGGTGTAAGAACAGGTTGTTATGATTTTGACGAGAATATTTATTGTATTAGTAGCATGGATACAGCAATTTTTGATGTCTTGCTTCCGGATAATCTTTTAGTTTCTACCTTAACAAGAGTTGATGGCAGGGGCGTAAACCAAGGTAATAGAAACATTCAAAGAGTTACAGCAAATAACCCAGAGAGTACAAGGCATACATTAATGCATGAGCTTGGCCATGCGCATGGATATATGGGTGACGAATATCGTTCTGATGAGAGAGATGTAACTGACAGTGGTTATAACGTTAATACTACTACTCAATCTGACGTCTCATTATTAAAATGGAATCATCACATAGAAGATGTATCGAGTGTATTAGGCAAAGATATTAAAGTTTGTTACAACATGGGTGATGGAAGAATCTATGATCTAGATACGAATGAATATGTGGCTGGCGATGATTGCGGTTGTCTTGCTAATAATTGGGGAGCACTTAATACCACTACTAATGATTATCCATTTCTTGGTAAAAATCCTGAATGCGGCAAAGTAGGTCTTTATGAGGGGAATTACTATGGTTCATTCGATAACTATAGACCTACATATTGTTCTGTAATGGATAGTTGCACCAGCGGAGGTTATGGAAAGGTTAATGTTGAAGGCTTTGCAGTTGCGTCTATCCAAAATCAAGGGTTTAATGTCTATGATGCCGATATAAATTTTACTACTGATGATGCTAGTGATGCATACACAGGAATTCGTCTTACCGTTAATGCTGTCTATGATACTTCTAAAATTACCCTGAAATGGTATGCAGATGGTGTTGAGGATACCTCTAAACAAGACCAAAAAACTGTAACTTTTGACAAGCCTGCTACTGGTGCTATAGTTTATTACACTGCAAAGGCAGTAGATCTTACAGGTACTATTTCAGCTCCTGATGATGTTTTGGATAGAACAGATTTTTATGAAGGAGCTTTTGAAAGCTATCTAGTTGGCTGTAGTGGATACGTGAGCGGAGACGGATGTGATTATGATTATGAACCAAGCTCATCAACATATTCAGATTATGACTTCTTATACTGGAATGGACCTTTAGGATTTACATGGGGGCAAAATTGGACAAAATGGTAAAAATAACAAAAATATTATTTCTGTGCATTTTCATTTTAAATATTAATGCAAAGAGCTTTGATGAAATAGAAAATAAAATAAATCCCTTGCAACACAGACTATCACCGAATTTTGATGCAAGAATCTTTAACGTTTCTGGAAGCAAGGATAGTATTTCCATATCAAGCTATAAAATTGCTAAACCAACTCAGAATTTATTATCCTCATATAAGCTTTTAACCAAAAGAGATAGATATGCTTTAAGGGTTTTAAATAAAGACAAAGAAGAGATTGCTTTACTTGGTCTTGGGAACCCATTTTATATTCACGCACAACATATAGGCTATGAAGACAGCAAGGTTTTTGGAGGCTATATCGAACAAGATCTTGAAATTGCACTTCCTTTGGATATGGATGCATCCTACCTTGTACTTCTATCGCAAGACTCAAACGGCCTTAAAATAATTAATGAAATAAAGGTTAAATAGCTTAATTTAATTTTTATAATAATTGGTTATATCTAACAATCTCTTTTTAGTTTATATATCTATTGAGAGGCTTGAAAGGATTATGCTTAAAGGGTATATTACTTTCCTTGTGCGGTACTAGCTCAGTTGGTAGAGCGTCTGGTTGCCAATCAGAAGGCCGCCGGTTCGAACCCGGCGTACCGCACCATTTCTTCTTTATATAAGCATTTTTTATATAAAGAGTTACACTATTTCCATGCTCTTTACTAAGACAATACCCTCACTGCTTATATTTTTCTTGGTGTCTTGCGGAGGCGGAGGTGGATCTTCTGATACTTCTACTTCAAATCCAACCCCTCCACCCTCAACAGTAATAACTGAATCCTGTGTTCAATATGGGAGTAATACTAAAAAATGCACTCTCACGCATAAGGCTTTAGAAAGATACTATATTATTTATGTCCCAGAATCAGGAGTAAGTGAGGCTAGTATGCCTGTATTATTTGCTCTTCATGGATATGGAAGCACCGCAGAAATTCATAAAAACTATACTAATTATCAACCGCTTGCAGAAACTAGTAAATTTATAGTTATATACCCACAAGGTTCTTATTTCCAAGGTACTTTTACATCGGGAAACCATTGGAATGTTGGCAGTTGGACAGCTGGAAGTACTGCAGATGATGTTGATTTTATAAATGAAGTTATTGATCTTGTCAGTAAGAAAGAATCTATAAATCAAAATAGAATATATTCTTCTGGAATGTCTAATGGCGGTTTCATGAGTTACCACTTAGCTTGTAACCTCAGCTCAAGGATTGCAGCAATTGCCTCAGTAACAGGCTCAATGAGTAAAGAAACTTTAGAAAATTGCAGCCCATCACATCCTACTCCCATACTTCAAATACATGGCGCATTAGATGTAACTGTTCCTTTTAATGGCGATTCAACTATCAACATGGAGTCAATAGACAATGTTTTCAACTATTGGACTACCTACAATTCCTGTGATCCTATCCCAAGCCTCATAGTTACAGATTATGTTGATTTTTCTGTTGATTATCAAAAATACAACAACTGTCTTAACAATGTGAAAGTTGAGCTTTATAAAATAAGTAGCATGGGTCATACATGGCCTGGTAAAAATAATTATGGAATTAGTGCAACTGAAGAGGTTTGGAACTTTGTTTCTCAATTTGATATTTACGGGAAGTTAGACTGACTTTCTAAGCAAATATGTTTTAAAAAGACTTATTTGATATAAGTAATTATTTCTAATAAGATTAAGTCTTTATTAATAATTACAGGAGTTAGGGTTATGAGAATTTTTTTAAGTTTAGCAATGCTATTTAGTTTTAGTGTGATTGCTCAAGATAGTGTTGAGTATAAATATGAAGTAGAAGCTAATAAAGCAGAATACTTCATGGGTACATATAAAGATGGAAAAGATGTAGATGATCTTGTTGCCTGGTATGGAAAATTTCAAAAATGGGCAGACACTAAGAGCACTACTTTTGATAGTATGTCAGTAGCTATACTAACTCCTTACTACCATTCAGATCTTTCATCGCTTGACGTCATGTGGGTAAATACATCACCATCGCCAGTAGAGCAGTTTAGAGGTCTTCAGGAATGGATGACAAGCGGAGCACCAGCTTTAATAAAATCTTTACCAGTTGTTAACCACCAGCAAGTAGATACATGGCAGTGGACAATATCCCAACCAACAACTACAGACGCAGGCAGCCTTATGTTTGCAACATATGCAGACTGCTCCCTTGAAGATGGCTTCAATATGAGAGAGGTCTATGACATGTATAGAGATTTTGCAATATTTGCTGAATCACAAGGCGATACATTAGGTAGAAAACTAATTGTTCCAGATTCAGGTGCTAAATTACCAGAAGGTGTTGATTTTATTAGACTAATGTACTCTTCATCTATTTCAGAAAGAGGAACAAATGCAGAGCTTTACTTTGATAAAATTGAAGGATCAGAAGCTAGCACAAACCTAAAAGGTTTTTCATGTGAAAATGCTAGATCATACATAGGT
>ENA-OSJC01003848-OSJC01003848.1-marine-metagenome-genome-assembly--contig:-NODE-3848-length-10552-cov-2.929547_pt1 | contig 10552 bp, 8 predicted proteins | sample MGYA00237885_ERZ534234 | MGnify/ENA primary metagenome ERZ534234 (study PRJEB26413, sample SAMN06343907) | marine metagenome | isolation source: coastal waters | place: Atlantic Ocean: West Antarctic... | reverse complement strand
CAGTGTGAGGTAACTTATTGTTAGCTAAAGCCCACGCTATTTGCGTACAATCTAAAGCGCATAGCTCTATCTTTTGGCACTCGTCCACACCATCAGCGAAGGTATTGACTATGTAGCCATGAAGGTCAGCGTGTTTACGCCAGTAACCTACATCTATCTTAGAGGTAGATACAGGAAAGCTGTCCATCTTAGGGCGTATGTCTGTATCAGGACTCCAGTCACACTCATCTTGAGGGTATCTACGGTGTGTTTTAACACCAGTTAAGTACATATCTAATCCCATTTTATTTTACCTCCTCTAATAGTTTTTCTACATACTCTAAAGACGTATCAATCCTAGGCATATATGCAGTCTGCTCTCGTTGTTCCTGCAAAGTAGAGCGTATGTACTCTAAGTACACTTTATGTGTTTTTAGTTTTTTAGTTAAAAACGCTAGGTTTGCATCAGTAACAAATTTTATTTCTTTAATCATATTGTGCATTATTTTACCTCCTTGTTTTGTGTTTCTTTGAATAGATCTAGGTTACGCCATCTTACGTTACCTAACTCAACTTCATAGAAGTTCTTAAGCCATTGGCTATCTGACTTGTTACCCCAGTTAGTGTACAAACCTATATGCTTTTTAATGTCAGTCAAACTGATAGGGCTATCAACAACCTTATCACCATCTTGTGTACGCAAGTAAGCACCTCGCATAGCTTCAATGAAAGCAATACGTCTGTGGTAACTAACGTAATTCTTTTTAGTGATTTCTCCGTAGCCTACACTAGCTCCAGCCCATATTAGTGTTTCGGTTAAGTTAGATAATGTATCATCTTCTTTCATACATACATTCTCGTAGTCTTCTACTGCTTGGCAGTTGTAGTTAAGTGACATTCTATGCCCTCCATAAGTTAAAGTTTAGTCCAAGGTAGCTACCTCGAACGGTTATCGTTACTTAGTTATCCTCCTTTTGTGTTTTTATTTTAAGATTAATACTTTTTAACTTTCTCTACTATTACTTGCACATCATTTAATGAATAACATAAAAGGCAATCTTTACACTTTTGGCCTGTGCAATTTTGTAACTCTACTTTTTCATGCTCTAAGACATTGTTGAAAGTTTTGTAAAGCCAAAAATATCTCATTTTAATTTTACGTATGAGCAGTTAAAAGACGGTAGTGCCGACGTCTTAGATGTCATAAACCCCACTGAATTGCCGACACAGACAAGAGCTATGTCGGACGAAGCTATTTTAGCTTTATTTACAGATGTAGAAGATTTTGGTAAGTACGATACACCTACCCAAGCTAAAAATGAAGACGGTTCCCCTAAGTTTAATGCTGAGGGAAAACCTGTTATGGAAAAAAATAGGTATAACTTAACCGCTTTTGCCGAGGGTGCAAAACCTGCGATTGTAGAGGGCGGTTTTATGACTATTGGTGGGTGGCAAGGTGCTCGACTTGGTGCCGCCGCATACGCGTCGAGAGTTCCTCAAACAGGTGTTCGGCCGTTAGATGTTGGCGGTAAGGCCGTTGCGGCTACCCTAGGTGCTGTTGTGGGGTCAGGAATTTTAATGAAACCTGCTGAATATATAAATGAATGGTTATTTGAAGAACCCGATCCTATTGTAGTTCCTAGTTTACAAGCGGCATATAACGCCGGAGAAACTACGGCATATGGCATTTCTTTTTTAGCTACGCCTTGGGTTGGAACAAAGTTAGCCGGTCCTAAATTAAGCGCAACATTTAATGCCACCAAAACATTAGAAAATTTTAAAACAATTGCATCTAGCAAATATAAACCTGACGAACTTGTCAAAAAATTTGGTCAAGAACTTGTAGATAAAGCTAATAAAGCTTCTCAAAAACAAGCCTCAAAAGGACCGATTGCTAAAGCGTTAACGACAGATGCAACGTTAGGCCCGGTTGGGGCGCGTATATCAACGGCTATTACTACGGGTGGCGCGGCCGCTTTAGAAGTTGCTAGGAACAACCCGAAAAGTTTTATAGGCGTTGAAAGTCTTATGTCCGTTTTCGGCGGGCTTTCGGCATATGGCGCTGAAAAGTTAGCACCGGGAAACGAAGGCGTGAGGTTTGGAATGGAACTTATTTCTGCACCTATTGCTTTAAAAACAATACCGCCGATAACGAATACCGCTAAAAAAACATATAACGTGGTAAAAAAAGTTTTTGAAGGGGGTGTTACCGACGCCAACGGTGTTGGTTCAACCCGTCTTGAAAGCGAGGCGCGTAAAAGAATAAATGAAGAATTAAGAAACAGCCCTGAATTTTTAGAATCACCAGATTCTGAGGCGGACATGCTTGAAGCAATTGACGCTTTGTTAAATTTTAAAGGTGAAGACGGGACTTTACCCTCTGAAATTTTAAATCGTCCGGTTTTTGGTAAAAACAAAGATGCGCCGTCACCGTTAGCATCAAAATTTCTGGACATTGAAGATCAATTATCTACAAGGCAAGATGATATTGCAGTAGCAACAGTGAAAGGTAAAGAACGGTTTTTAGCACAAGCTAAAATGAACATCATGAAATTGCGCGAGTCCCGCAGTCCAGAAGCTTTTCAATTAGCGGCGCATGTAGAGCAAAGAGTTTTTGAACAAGAAATGATAGATGAAATAAAAAATTTAGCTGAAATAAACAAAATCCAAAATAATCCTGATTACATTAAAAAAGATATAACAAGGGCTGAGGTGGATGGCGATTTTCTGCCAGAAGTGATTACTGAAAGTGAAGCTAAATCTATAGCCTATTCTGAAGCAATAGAATTTAACCCTTATTTGCAAAATAATATGGTTCAGCTTTTTGAAAAATATAATTCATTTGAATGGCAAGAAGCAGCCTTAATTCCATCTTTTATTGATAGGAAATTTAAACAAATCTATGATCAAAGGAACTATTTTTATCTATTCCAGTCTTCTGCAAATACTACATTCGATTATGATGTAGACTTAAATAGCACTATTAAGATGCTTGGATATATTCCTAGAGCCCTGCAAGTTGCATATTTAGCCCCCTTTCCATCAACATTTTTTGAAGATAGAACTAAATCGTTTAGGGCATTTAAAGCTAAAATTATGAAGAACGTTGTTCACATTGAAATGTTATTTATATACGTATCTCTCTTAGGCCTTGTATTTGCAATTTACTTATGGAGGCGTAAAGTTGAATTTTGGGTAATGATATCTTTTTCTTTATTCTTTACAGTATTTCCTATTTATGCTTACCCAAATATAGGAGCATTAGTCAGATATAGATATGCAGGTATTATGTTAATTACTGCAATTTGCTTGTGTGCTTTGGTTAGTGTCTATTTAAATTATAAAAATAAAAAATTATAATGACTAAAAGATCTATTTCATTAGTGGTTGGTGCTAGGCCGAACTTTATGAAGATAGCTCCAATAGTAAGAGCATTAGATAAGGTTTCTAGTGATTTTACTTATCGTCTAATTCATACAGGCCAACATAATAGTTCTGAGATGAACGATGTGTTTTTTAGTGAGCTTGGCATCCCTGAGCCTGATATTTATCTAAACGGAAGAGGCGGTACTCATGCAGAACAAACAGCAAGAATAATGATTGATTTTGAGGCTGACTGCGTTAACTATAAGCCAGATATTGTTTTAGTTGTTGGGGATGTTAATTCAACACTTGCATGTTCTATAGTTTCCAAAAAACTTTGTATTAGACTTGTTCATGTTGAAGCTGGCCTTAGAAGTGGTGATCATGAGATGCCTGAAGAGATAAATAGAATAGTGACAGATTCTATTACAGATCTATTCTTTGTAACAGAACCTGCTGGAGTTGATAACTTATTGCGTGAAGGACATGATAAAGCCATTATTCATTATGTTGGAAATGTGATGATTGATAATCTTAGTTATCAAGTTAAAAAATTAAACAAAATTGATTCCTCAACATTCATAACGAATAAACTTAAAAATACTTTAGGTAATTATGGTGTTTTAACTCTTCATCGACCTTCAAATGTAGATAATCTAGAAAAATTAAGCCAGCTTATAAAAGCTATAAATAAAATCTCTATTAAGTTACCCATAATTTTTCCAGTACATCCTCGTACCAAGCAAAATCTAGAAAAATTCAATATTGAATTTAGTTCAAATATTTTTTTGATTCCATCTTTACCATATATGGAGTTTTTGAATATTTGGAGGGATGCTCAAGTTGTTCTTACTGATAGTGGCGGACTTCAAGAAGAGACAACTGCCTTGGGGGTTCCTTGTATTACTTTAAGGGAGAATACTGAGCGACCTATAACTGTTGAAAAAGGAACAAATAGGGTAGTTGGAACAAAATATAGCAATATTATTGAAAATGTTGATGATGTTCTAGCACAAAGTTTTCATAAGAAAAACATACCCAAGTATTGGGATGGAGAAGCTTCAGAAAGAATAATTAAGGTTCTACTTGAAAACTAAGTCAAAAATATTATTAGGCTTACTATTTGTTCCAATTTTGCTCTACTTTAACAGTAATTTTTTGTCTAATAAAATTACTCTACACTCTAAAAATTACCCTTTACTTTATACTGCTAATAATTATTTTTATAAATTTATGGATGCTTTTAATCCATTTATTAGTGAGCTAAATTTAGCTTCTAAAGATATTATCAATATAGACGTCAACATTAATAAGAGAGATTTTAATACACTTAATAAGACAATAGAAAATTCATATAGTGATTTAACATACTTGAATCTCCCATATATGAGTTCTAATAACAACCCTTGGATTGATGCGAAGCTATTAATAAATACCCTTACTTATAATGGAAAGCTAAAATTACATGGTAATAACTTAGCTCATTTTCTTAGAGAAAAAAAATCATTAAAAATCAAACTTTCTCAAGATAATCTTTATAAAAATATGAGAAGGTTTTCGTTAATTGTGATGAATGAGGCCTCTATACCTGCAATGTTTAGTTATAAGGTTCAAGAAATTTTTCTTGGTTATAAAGTGCAAACTGACCTTGTAAAAGTATCATTAAATGGCATTAATCAGGGGTTATTTTTTCTGGAAGAAAGGCCATCTAAAGAATTACTTGAAAAAAATGGCTTGGCTGGTTATGACATTATTAAGCCTTTCAATGAAAAGGATCATCAATATAATTCGACTCATATTTTTCCATATATGTGGGACATTGCTTATACCAATTTTAAAAACCTTTCTAAAAGAAATTTAGGCCAACTAAATACATATGAAAAGCTTCATCAAAGTAATGATATTAAAACTATTAAAGCCAAGCTTGACTTAAAGAGATTAGCTACTACTGGAGCTATGAGCGCATTATTTAACCAGCCTACTCATGGGGATAATGAATCATTTTTTTATAATACTTCTACGGGTAGGTTTTCAAACGATTTTCGTATTGAAAATAGCATAAAGGCTATTATCAAAATTGATGGAAGAGTTTTATTCGATCGAAATTTATATTCAATAGATGAAATTTATAGAAATGAAATTTTCATTAATTTAATACAGGATGATGACTTTCGTTTTAGGCGAAATAAAGAGTTATGGAGAATTCTATCAAAAAAAGAAATTCTTTTAGAATTTTACAAAAATATGCTTGAAACTTATGAAGAAGTCATCTTATCTGATCCAACACATCATAATAGTGGCAAAACGATAGTTCATGATGATTATAAGAAATTTGAAGCGCTAAGAGTAAATTTTGAAGCTTTGAGAGAGTATTTAGAAAGAACTGAATACACTATTACTAAAACCAATAAAAATGACAAAATAATTATTTTTGAAAATGATAGCAATGTTCCCTTGAGGTTAATTGGAAAAGGTATTGATGAAATTATTGTTGCAAAAATAGATTCTGATCTGGTGCCAATAAAAAATAGTATTAGAATTTCTAATATTGCTTTAAATACTGACTTAGAGATTGTTAATATGGTTACTGGTAAGAAATTCTATTATGAACTTTAAAAAAATATTAGCTTTAATAATCATAGTTTTAACTATCATTTTTATAGTTTTTTCTTATGATTATGAAATAGAACTTCCATATAGTTATAGTTGCAATGACCCCTATTTACTTGAAGGGGATAATTATCCAAAAGTTCAAGCCTCTAGGCTTTTATCGTTTGATAAATCAGAAAATTTTTGCAAAATAAAAAAGATAAATCTGTTACAAGAAGGTTACAGTAAGACTTTTGACTATAAACTTTATGAGACTTTAAAAGCAGATAGGAAAAAAATATCAAATAATGAAACCATGGCTCGAAGAAATTTCTACTTGGGAGAGTTAATTAAAAATCGTGATCAAATAATGCAAATACCTTTTTCTTTTAAAAAAATTATTCTCCAATCAAATTTGGATAAGATAGAGCAATATCTAAGTTATAACAAAGTTTATTCTAGCTTGACAAATATCAAAAAAGGTAAATATAAATTAAAAATTTCAGCTGATACTAATACTAATATTATTCTACAAAAGTTAAATCTAGTTGGAGAAATTCCAGAATATTTGGAAATTAACGATGGTTTTCAAGTTATTAAAGTACATAAAAATTCTATAGATAAATTTTTTATGGATTATCAATTTAAAAATATTTTTAAAGACAACCTAGAAGTTTCAAAACACTACAGTAACTTTACTTTAACTGGTCATGATTTAAATATAGAAAGTTTTAATCCAAAATTCTTAAACTCATTTTCTTTAAAAGAGATAAGCGCTCAGGATAATTACTTTATTCTTCTCCCAGAAATAGAAAATTTCTCTTTTGACTACATTACACAAGATATCCAATCATTTTTAAAAGAAAATCAAAATTTAGATCTATATGTTGATAATCCTCATTCTATTATTCTTAAATCAGGCATCTATCAACTAAATGAAAATTTGGTATTACCTTATGGTGTAAATCTAATTATAGAAAAAGGTGTAGTCATCAGTATTAAAAATGGAAGTTCAATTATTGTTTATGGTGGACTAGAAATAAGAGGAACAGAAAAAGAGCCAGTTTTGATTAAAAACATACAATCGCCTTTCGGAGTTCTAGGAGTAATTGGAAACTCTCTATCCATTGTAGCTATTAACCATTTGAAATTATCAGGTGGTAGTGAAGTAGAAATTAACGGTTCTTATTTAAGTGGTGCACTATCTATTTATAATCATCAGTTTGTAGTTATTCAAGATTCTGATATTTTTAATAACAATGGTGAAGATGGACTGAATATTAAAGATTCTAATTTTTATTTAGCTGAAAATACTTTCAAGAATAATTTTGCAGATCAAGTTGATCTTGATAATGGCATTGGTATAGTTTTAGGAAATCTTTTTATCAGAGATAATCAAACTATTCAAATGTCTGAACAGAATAATGGTGATGGATTAGATTTAAGTAATTCTATGGTCCTGATTCAAAATAATATGTTTAATAATTTTTCTGATAAGGGTATTTCCATAGGAGAGTCTTCATCTGCAATTTTAGAAAATAATTCTATAAATGAAAACAATATTGGTGTGGCTATTAAAGATGGGTCTATTGCTTATTCAGTTGGTTCAAAGTTTAAAAATAATTCAACTAACTTTAGCTTGTATAATAAAAAGTACTTTTTTGATAAACCATCTTTATTTAAGCAGCCGTCTTCAGAATCTATTAAATTTCAAAAAAATGAATATCCTTTAATGCTTTATTCCCATGAATTAACTACTCTTACAGATAAAATTTTATCAACTATTGAGAAACATAAATCTTTATATAATGAGCTCAAATAAGAAAATTTTTCGCCATGAATTTAAATATTTTATAAATTACCATGAGTATGAAATTCTGAGGCGAAGACTCTCTTTGATCATGGGGTACGACTCAAATGTATTGTCTAAAAATCAATATCATGTAAGAAGCCTATACTTTGATAATTTTAAAAATTCAGGAATTTTTGAAAAACAGTCTGGAATTTTGCAAAGAAAAAAATATAGAATAAGAATATATAATTTGGAAAAAAATATTATTAAGCTTGAGAGGAAGGAAAGGGTTGGCCAGTTCATTAGAAAATATTCTTCACTCCTTAGTTATACCGATTGTCAAAAAATTATTGATGGTGATATAATATGTCTTAAAGAATCAAATAATAAATTACAAAATTCTTTTTATGCTGACTTAAGATCAGAAAATTATCGCCCTTCAGTCATAGTTGATTATTTTAGAGAGCCTTTAACGTACAGACATGGAAACGTTAGAGTAACATTTGATAAAAACCTTAAATCTGGGCTATACCAAACTTCTTTATTTGATAAGGATTTAAAAATGGTAAGAGTTATTGAAGAACCCCAATTAATAATGGAGGTAAAATATGATAATTATCTGCCTGACATTATTAGAAATGCAATACAAATTCCGTCTTCCACTAGGTACGCTATTTCTAAATTTGTTATTTGTAGAAAATATACAAAATTAAACTCTTGGGAAGATAATTAGTTACTAAAATTATGAATGAATCATTAGGTTTTGTAGACGTTTTTAAGAAAAGTTTATTAGATGATGGCTTTTCTTCAACTATGAGTGTTAGCGATATACTTGTTATACTTGTATCCACATTTATAATGTCATCATTTATTTTTTACATGTATAAAAAAACTTTTAGAGGTGTTCTTTATACAGAATCATTCAATATATCTTTGGTGCTAGTTTCAATTGTTACTTCAATGGTTATCATGACTATATCTTCAAATATTATTCTCTCATTGGGAATGGTTGGTGCGTTAAGTATAGTAAGATTTAGAACGGCTATTAAGGATAGTATGGATATTGTTTTTATGTTCTGGGCTATTGCTATTGGAATTGCTAATGGAGCTGGTTATTTTAAGATATCAATTGTTGGGTCAGTTGTAGTTGGATTTGCCCTTATTTTATTTTCAAAATACAAATCTTCGCACTCACCTTATCTACTGATACTCGATTTTAATCCTTCAGATAGTGCGATCGTTAAAGAAAAGTTAAAAGAGTTTTTTGGTGAGGTTAACATTAAATCTGAAACCACATCTGAAAATATTACTGAACTTGCTATTGAGATAAGACTTAGTGAAGAAAAAAAGATTAGCTTTACAGAAAATCTTCAATCTATCCCAAAAATTCAAAAATCATCACTAATCTCTTATAATGGAGATTATATTTCGTGATTAATAATCTCATTATTTGGGTTTAAAAGTAACTAATGATCTAATTGGATATTAAGAATGATGTCCTGAAGAGACTCTCTTATTTTTTTTCTTACCTTTCTTCCATCCTGTACTCTGCAGTAATTTTGTTTTGAAGATTATCAAATTATAATTTTTAAGGAATAAATTAGATGTTAAGAAATATTTCACAAACTGCCCTAATTTTTACAGCAATGTTTTTTTTGCTGACTCTAACTATAAAGCCATTTCAATTAATGGGAATAACTGATCAAGGTTATTGGATTAATTTTTTTTATAATGTTATTAATTTGGGTGAGCCAGTATCATCATTAAATAAAACGACCAATATCTTAGAATACAGCCTATTGATTTTAATTAGTCCATTGGCATATATTAAAAACCCTATAGCTTTATCTTATGTTTTGTATTATTTGACTTATTTAAGCTGGTTTTTAACTTTCTATCTTTTATACTTTGGCCAGTTTGAAATAAAAAAAGTATATCAATCTTTTTTATTATTTTTTTGCTCTACAACATTATTTTTTCATTATGGTATGAATTTCAATGGTTGGAATTCGATATATATAGCCCCTGCTTTAATGGCACTCTCTTATTATTTTTCTTTTATTAAGGCTAATTATAAAAAATCTATTCTTTTATTTTTACCACTACTATTTTTAAAATTACAATTTTGGCTACTTCTTCCATTTTTGTTACTCTCAATATATATACATAGCAAAAATAAACAATATTTGTTATATGCTTTCTTATCACTTATAGTATTTTTTTTCTATCTAAAGATAAGGCCATTACTATATGACGAGTCTTTCACTGGATATCTTTTAGAATCCGCTTATAGTCATTTGAATATTAATGATATTAAAAATTTTATACAAATATTTTTAGATAATATTGGACTTAAACTAACTCTAATGTTAGCTTTTTTTGTTCAATTTATATTTCTTATTGATTTAAAAGCTATAAAGAAAAATGACTTATTTATTTATTTTTTATTAATTTTTCCAATTTTTTCATACTGTATTCTCTCAAGCAGAACAGTTATGTCATATTGGACCCATGAACATTATGTATTACCTGTTATACCAGTAATATTATTAATTCTCTTGAAGTATGGTTCTTTATCAAAAGTAAGGATTTTTTTATTTATTATTACAAATTTAATTCTTATATGCGGAATTTTTTCTTTGAAGGAACCTTGGCAATATAAGTATTATCAAGATGAAAGCCAATTAGAAAATAAAATCAAGACATTGATGACATTGAATTACGATGATCACATACTTGCAGATGATCGAACAGGCCTATATTTTTCTAATCATCAGATAAACTTTTTAAAATTTATTAACGATAAAACTCGACATCCAAAATATATTG
>ENA-OSJC01003846-OSJC01003846.1-marine-metagenome-genome-assembly--contig:-NODE-3846-length-10557-cov-2.823760_pt1 | contig 10557 bp, 2 predicted proteins | sample MGYA00237885_ERZ534234 | MGnify/ENA primary metagenome ERZ534234 (study PRJEB26413, sample SAMN06343907) | marine metagenome | isolation source: coastal waters | place: Atlantic Ocean: West Antarctic... | reverse complement strand
TCACCAGCTAACGGAACAGCTACACAATCAGTAAATGTTATTGGTGCTATCGGAAGAGGTGGTGTAACAGATATAGTTCTTGACGACATAGGTCAAGGTTATTCATCAAGTGATATGCTTGTATTTATTAATACAGGTACAGAAGGTAATCACGCAGAAGCTAACATAGCAGTTACAGACGGAACAATAGAATTAGAAACTGCAACAGCTGCAGGAGTATTTGAATTCACTGGAGACAATTCGACTACAGTATTCTCTGGTAGAGATAACAACAATCTTCTAGTAGGATTTAATCCAAGAGATGTTCATGTCTTTGTAAATGGTACAGAGATTTTAAGAACAACTGGATTTACTACAGACCAATCAGGATTAAAAATTACTTTCGCAACAGCTCCCGCGAATAGTGCTAAAATAGAAATCAATGCATTCAATCGAGGAGTATCACTAGAAGATTCATTACGAACAGATAAACTTCTTAGATATGGTGTTATGTCAGAAGGAGTACTACCAGTAATAGCTAGTGAAGCTAAAGGTGGTATTCGTAAGATTAGTATAACAAATGAAGGACTAAATTACAAGACATTACCTCAAGTATTTGTTGGTGGTTATATCTATTATGATACTTTAACTTCAGGAACACAATTTTCAGTAGGAGAAATCATAACTGAATCTGGTGGTAATGGTAATTCAAATGCTAATGTCACAATGGTAGTTGTCGAACACGACTTGAAGAAGAAAAGATTATTAGCATATAAAAAATCAACTGATACGAGTGGTGTTCCAAGTGGTACTATTACAGGTTCTACATCTGGTACATCATTTACTTTAATACAAACAAATATGACTGCTGGACAAGGTGCTAAGATATTTGCATTTAGTGATAATATTGGTTCTATTAAGAAACTTAAAATAGCTAATACAGGTCATGACTTTGATGAAGGTGGTATTGGTAACTATAAACAACATTGTATTATTAAAGATGCATCTGCTAATCCGTCAGCGAATACAAAAGTCACAGCAGCACTAACAGGAGCTACAGGAAATGTAGCTGTAATGAATGGGGATTTAAATCTATTATCATTAAACAATGTTCGTGGTATATTTAATGACGGTGATTATGTTACAACAAGTGACAATAAAAACTTCTATATCGGAAAGACGAATGCATGTACTGCTAGAGGTAATGTTGGTGGAACAGCTTTACTAGACGGAAACTATTTAGATGACACAGGTTTCCCATCAGCTGATTCAATGAGAATTCATGATAGTTATCAGTATCAAGATTTTTCATATAAGATTAAAGTCGGTAAGAGTATTAATGATTACAGAAGTTTAATTAAATCATTATTATCACCAGCAGGAACAATATTCTTCGGTGAAGTATCTATTAAAAATCAAGTTGATGGTTCAGCTAAAATACATGACCACAACTATGACGGGACAGAAACAACAAGGTCATTTATACCTACATTGATTATCGGTTCTAAAATCGACACAGCTGATATTGAATTAGAAACTGGTACAGGTTTTACAAGAGATAGTGTGTTTGCATCATTCAACGGTAGACTATTAATGGAAACCGGTGAAGGTGTAATAACTACAGAAAGATTCATATCACGAGCAGCAATTGGTGAAGGTAATCAAGAGACATTTAGAGATCAATCATCAGGTAGACCATTTATTGTAGGTACTGATACGATTGAAGAATCAGACAGAGACTTCTTTAATAGACAGTTGACAGCTGAAGTTACAGCTAAAGGAAGTAGAGTTAATAAACAGTTATTAATAAGTCCTCACTTCAATCAACATAAACTTAACTACACAACATTAAATACAACATTGCCAGTTGGTACACTAGTTAGGGGAACAACATCTAATGCATTAGGTATTGTCATGGAACACAATACAACAGATAAGTATATACTTGTACACAGAGCGATCTCAGACTACGGTCAGACTGGCTCACAGTTCGTAGGTGACGAGATAATTAAAAATACGGCTCAGAGTACCATATACTTTACAGCAACGAGTATAGAACTACACAAAACACCTGAAATGATTGTATCGAATTCATCTCAGTCAGTTAAGATCACACCAGACACGACAATAACAACAGCTAATCAGAAAATTAGTAATGGTGTAGAAGGTGGTGGAGATGCATATGCTCATACAGACTACATATCAGGATTTGCTGGTAGAGGTAAAATACTAGTTGCCTCTGATAGAAGTGAAACATACGATTCAGATATGAGACAAAGAAAGGTCAACATAATATCTTCTCCAATATTCACTCAATCAATTACACAAAGAGGTAAAACATTCTCTGCAGGTGTAAAACATACAAGAGTATTAAACACACAAACATCAAGAACACAAGGTTCTAATAGTACAGTTACAAATGGTTCAGGATCCGCGTTAAGACTTGATTCAGTCTTTAATACAACAGTCGCCGAAAATAAAAACGGTGTCAGTTTCGGACATAGACCTGCAGGACAGAAATTATTTGAGACAACTAGTTTTCAATCAGAAAGAATAATGACAGAAGCTGGTGATAACTTAATATTTGAACCACAGGGTGGTAGAATATTAGGTGAAGGTAAAGTAGGATTTGGACAAGGTGGTGTAATCATCTTCGAAGATGATACAACTAATGCGGCCTCAGAGGCCTTGGGTAGCCTACCAGTAAGTTGGGAAACAGCGACTATAGCTGATACTGAATTAGTATTCGTATCAGAAGAATCATCTCAGATTGATTCATTCAACTTAATTGGAGAATCTGGAGACAGACTAGTTCATGAAAGTGGTCTAGCAGCAGCAAACCCAAGTGTGGGTACACCTATATTATTAGAGGAAGCATTAATGGTAGGACAAAAGGATTCAGCAACTCCAACAGGTCCATCTATTGGTGACTTGAATGGTATCATGTTTACTGAAAACTATAGTATAATGAAGAATCTTCGACAAGAAGCTGGAGCAGCAGGTTCTTCTAATTTGGGAGATAATCTCATGTTAGAAAGTGGTCCTGCAGGTGGTTCAAGTAACGGAGGTCGTTTTATAGAAGAGTCTCCTTCAGAAGGCATAAGAATTAGTGATATAAGTACTATATATCAAAAGAGATTTGTAACATCATTTAGTAATGAACCTGCAAGAAAAGCAAAATTAAGCTATTCAACTGTAGTTCAGACTGGATAAATGACATAAATACATATAAGAAACAATTATTAAATAAAGGGTAATAACAATGGCAGCAATAATAACTGAAAAATTTCGTTTAAATAACGCGAAACAATTTGTCGAGGATATAACGCAGAGTTCATCTGTAGCTTATACTTTTATCGGCAGAGGACACGCGTGGCCAAACGATTCAACACCGCCAACACCTGTAGACAGTCCGAATGACGAGTTTGATGCTTATCGTTCAATGGTGGCGATGAAGAAGATATCAACTTCAGATGTATCACATGCGATTGTTAGAAGGGATTGGACTACTGGAACAACTTATGACGAGTATCGTCACAACTATACATCAGCTAATGCAGCGGCTAGTGGAGCGACTACTTTGTGGTCTTCATTATTCTATGTTATAACTGATGACTACAATGTATATAAGTGTTTACATAATGATGGGAATACAGCTTCAACTGTAAAACCAGATCATACATCACTTGCAACACCGACAGAGTCAGATGGATATCAATGGAAATTTATGTTTTCAATATCAGCTTCTGATGTAATCAAATATGTCACTAATGACTTCTTACCAGTAAAAACAATTGGTGCTAAACTAGCAGTAGCTGGTGGAGTAGACACAGGTTCTCAAGACGGTAGATTAGGTGATGCAGCAACTGATGACGGTTCAGCTCAATGGGATATTGAGAATGGTGCAGTTGATGGAGCTCTTCAAAGAGTAAGAGTAGTAGCAGCAGGTTCAGGATATACAGCATCTACAACAACAGCGAGTATAGTTATTCGAGGTGACGGAACAGGTGGAAGAGCAACAGTCGTATCAAATAGTGGTGGTGGTGTAGCAACATGTGCAATCACTACAGCAGGTTCAGGATATACAACAGCATTTCTTGCAAACGAAGATATTCCAGGATTTGATAATGCTAATCAAGCAGCTAACGGTACTAATGCTTCAGCTAATATAGAATTCATTATTCAACCTAAGAACGGACATGGATCAGACCCAGTAGAAGAATTAGGTGGAAACTATATCATTCTAAACTCAAGACTTGAGTATGCAGAAGGTTCAGGTGACTTCCCAACAGATAATGACTTCAGACAAATCGGTGTAGTAGTCAATCCAACGAACTCAGGTGGTAACACACTATGTTCAGCAACAACAAGAACAGCCTATAAGAAAATGACTTTCGTCTCTTCTGGTTTCTCAGCTCCTGCAGTAGATACAGTTATTCGTAACGCTTCTACCGAAGTAGTCGGATCAGCAGTAGGTATCGTAGTGTCAGTAGATACAACTAACCGTATCATCTCATACTTACCTTATCCTAATGAGTCTGGTAACTTTGTAGCGTTTGCTAATGGTAATACTATAACATCAGCAACGAATACAGCACATGGATCACTAGCGACTTCAAATGCTATTACAGCAGAAGAAGTTCAGAGACATTCCGGAGACATCATCTATTTAGAAAATAGAGTAGCGGTATCCAGAGCGTCAGACCAGATTGAAGATATAAAACTTATAGTAGAAATGTAAGGAACACATAAATGGCACAGAATACAGATTTAAATGTATCGCCTTATTATGATGATTATGACGAGACTAAGAATTTTCATAGAATTCTTTTTCGTCCATCTAATGCGATACAAGCAAGAGAACTAACTCAACTACAGAGTATAATACAGAATCAAGTCGAAAGATTTGGTAATCATGTATTTGAAGAAGGTTCAATTGTTACAGGTGGAACAATAACAGTAAATACATTGTATGAAGCTGTAAAAGTTAATGCATCGAACCCTAATGGTTCAGGAACAGCTACTGCAGAAACTTATAGAGTTGCATCACTAGGTAAATATTATCTAGGTCAAACATCTGGTGTCGTAGGTAAAGTAATTAATTCAGTCGCAGCTACAACAGATGCAGACCCACTTACTTTATATGTTACTTATGTTAAATCTAATGCTGATTCATCAACAACAACGTTTTCAAAATTTGTAGATAACGAAGAACTTCAAGAAGTTACTTTGAATGCTGCAGGCGTGTATACTGATGCATCTAACAATAACGAATTCAAAACTATTCAACCGAGTTTAGTAGCAGGACATAGTTCTTCTACATCAACAGGTTCTGCCGCAACAGTAAGAAGTGGTATATTTTATTCAAGAGGTTTCTTTGTCAGATGTGATGAACAAACAATTCTATTAGATAAATATTCAAACACACCAACATACAGAATAGGTTTACAAGTTACAGAAAGTGCTGTATCATCAACTGATGATTCTTCACTATTAGATAATGCTTCAGGTTCTTCAAACGAAAACGCACCTGGTGCAAACAGATTAAAAATAGAACTATCATTAGTTTCTAAGTTAATATCTGGTACACAAGATATTGATAATTTCATTGAGTTATCAAGAGTCGAAGAAGGTACAATTACTAAACAAGTTGCTGTATCAACATACAGTACTTTAGAAAAAACATTAGCTAGAAGAACTTTTGATGAGAGTGGAGACTATGTAATTAGACCATTCTTAGCAGAGTTAAGACAACATTATAATTCAAAATTAAATAATGGTGTTTATCTTCCTACTAACACATCTATTCCTGGTGATAAGTCTAAGTTCATAGCATCTATTTCAGCTGGTAAAGGTTATATTAAAGGATTTGAAGTAGAGAAGTCTACTGAAACGTTTGTAACAATAGATAAAGCAAGAACAAAAGTAGATTCAGGAGCTCAAGCAGTTCCGTTTAATATTGGAAACTTTTATAATCTAACTTCTGTATTTGGCCAACCAGAATTTGGAACAGGTACTGTAGATGATATCGAAACATTCGGTAGTTGTTCATTAAGAGACACAGCAAAAGCAAATGTAGAAGGAGCTGATGGAGCTGAGATTGGAGCTGCTAGAGTCAAGTTCTTTAATTGTGTTACACCTACAGTCAGTAGTGGAGTTCACACAACAGCATCATTATTTAAAATTCATTTATTTGATATTCGTATGTACACTAAACTTACAGTTGCTAATACCAATTATAGACTAACTGCAGGTCAAAGAATTAAAGGTTCATCATCTGGTGCAAAAGCTATTTGTGTAGCCGACACTGCAGCTAATGTTACTACAATATTTGTAATGGATGTCGAAGGTACATTTACTACAGACGATACAATCAGACTAGAACAAGCAACAACCGGTGGTAAAGCTGTATCAGCAGTAGTCAATTTCTCTACTGATAGAGTTAGACAAGTACATCAAATATCAGCAAGAAGTGGTGCAGCAGCATTCGCAGCTGATGTAGTTACAACAGACAATCAAGTTGTAGTGACTGGTAATGTATCAGCAGCTGCAACTAGTGATAAAACAGTTACAGGTGTCAATACTAAATTTACACAAGAATTAAAAGAAGGTGATATACTAATTGGATCAACTGGTGCTGTTATCGGTATCATAGATTCAATCACGACAGATACTGCTTTAGAATTAGTAGCTAACGCAAGTGCAGTTGATAAAGGTAAGTATATCAGACAAAGAGCACAATTACAAGAACAAGAAAGAACTGTATCAGTAATGGCAACTCCAAGAAACTTTGTTTCTGATATAACACCCGCATCACTTGTAATAAGAAAACAAGGAATATTAACATTAAGTAGTGGAACAGGTAGTGTGTCTGGAGTAGCAGATGAAGTATTATTATCAGAAGACGTTAATGATTATGTAGTTTCAATTCACGAAGCTGAAGATGGTGCTGATAATTCCGATCCAGAAAGTGAAGGAGAAGGTAGTGTAGTCGATATTGCAGAAAATGCAGCTGTCTTAGTACCAGCAGGTGGTTCAGGTGGCGCAGTAGCTATGGCGAGTGGTAACTCAACACCTTTAGGTGCAGCAGATATATTAAAAGTAATTTACGGTGCTACTAAAGATGTAGCTAATAACAATGCTGCTAAATCTTTAAAAAGATCAAGAGGTGTTAAAATCACTTCAACAGCTAACGCGACAGCGGGTGCTAACGTATCAAATGATGTATACGGAACAAATATTAATGATGAAAATATAACATTAGGTGTTCCTGATGTATACGCATTAAGAGCTGTATATGAATCTAACGATGCAACAGATGCTTTACCTCCTAAGTTAACAGTAGCTTCAGGATTCGCAGGTAACCCAGGAGACAGAATCAATGGTTCAGTATCAGATGCTGTTGGTAAGATTATTCAAGTTACTGGTACAACAATATTTTTCTATTATGTGTCTGAAGCATTATTTACTACTGCTGATACAATAACAAATGAAACATCAACAAACACATCTAACAATAGTCGAGCGTGTAGTGCAGTAACAGTCGATTCAAAAAATATATCAGGAAGTTGGTTACTTGATGATGGTCAAAGAGACGGATATTATGGTCTAGCATCATTGAAGAGAAAGGCATCTGCTCCTATTCCAACAGGTAAACTATTAGTAATATTTGATTACTTCACAGCTTCATCTGGGAGTTTCTTTACAGTTAATTCATATTCAGATTTAGAATTTGAAAATATACCAAACTATATTCCCAATGTAACAGATTCTTCTGGTCTAGAACCTGACGGAGATATTGAACTTTCTGATGCAGTAGACTTCAGGTCTTATGTACATTCATTACACGATATATCAGCAGCTTTAGACCCAACTGATGCAGCGGATATTAGTGAATCTTCTTTTCCTCAACCATTTAAATATAGTTCAGAAGAATTTGTTGGTGCAAGAGCGGTTACTTTTGATTTACCTAAATCAGGTCAGTCATTACTAACAACTAAAATGGAACATTTTGTACCTAGAATTGATAAAATATCATTGAGTGCAGATGGAGACTTTATAGTTTCTAAAGGTCAACCTAGTACAACACCTGTACCACCGACAGTTCCTAGTAATGCAATTCTATTACATACACTTCGTATACCTGCGTATACAAAAAGTATATCTAGAGTAAGAATGTCGTCACAAGACCACAAACGATTTACAATGAAAGACATTGGTAGAATACAGGGTCGTGTTAAAAACTTAGAAAGACTCTCTACTTTAAATTCATTAGAAACACAAACAAATCTTTATCAAATACAAGATGCAGATGGACTTGATAGATTTAAGTCAGGATTTGTAACAGATAGTTTTAGAGGTCATAGAACAGGTGATGTCAGACATCCAGATTATAAAATCGGTGTTGATAGAGCGACAGGTACACTAAGACCACAACATAGTTCTAGATTTGTAGACCTAACATTAAATACAGGTGCATCAACAGGTTATGTTCAGACAGGTGATATAATAACATTACCATTTACAGAAGTTGCCTATATAACAATAGATAAAGCATCTGGAACAGAATTTGTTAATCCATATGATGTTGTACTATTTAATGGTACAGTTACATTAAGTCCATCAAGAGATTTATGGTTTGATACAAAACGATTACCAGCTGTAAGAAGAAATGTAGCAGGTGATTATGATGCCGTAGAAGCTGGTGTAGGTAATGCATTAGGAACTGTATGGAATAATTGGGTACAAGATTGGGTCGGAGAAGAAATTATACTTAGGCCACCTGAGGATATTTCTATAACACGAGATACACCAACAGTTGTTGAGGGTGCTGCAGGAGCAGGTGGACCGGGTGCACCAAGAAACGATGGACCAAGTGGTGACACAATATTAAATAAAATTCATGGACCAAGACATGACCCAAGATATGAGGAAAGATAATGGATGAAGATGAGTTTATAGAAGACCAGGTAATAGTAATACACCGTGTACGAGAAACTCGTACTGGTGTTAAAACTTCTGTGGTCGAAGAATTCGCTATTACTAGAAGTGATAGAAGTGTGTCGACTAATATTGCTCAGACAATGAGAAGTAGAGATATATTAGTAACAGCAGATAACTTCAAACCGAATACTCCTTACTTTTTATTCTTTGACGGAATAGATGTTAGTAATTTTGTAACTCCTACAAGTTCTGTATATGGAATGAATGGTAATCCCGCACTAGGAACATCTATTAGATCAGATAACTTAGGTAAAATCTCATGTTCATTTGCTATTCCTAATTCAGATGAATTAAGTTTTAGTACAGGTGAAAAATCATTAAAGATTACAGACAGTCGTACTAATGAAGCTTCATCTTCATCTGGTTCAGCACTATATTCAGCATCAGGTACAATCAATGTTGTACAAGAAGAAATTATTTCAACAAGAAATGGTAGAGTTGTAACAGAAGACCTTGAAGAAGTAAGATATGTAGACCCATTAGCACAGTCATTCGTAGTAGATAAAAAAGGTGGAATCTTCGCATCATCAATAGACATACATTTTTCAAACAAAGATGTATCTCTTCCAGTAACAGTTCAACTTAGACACATGTCTAACGGTTTCCCTACACAAAAAATATTACCATTTGGTGAGAAGACTTTAGCACCAGCATCAGTAAATACTTCTGCAGATGGTTCTGTAGCTACTAAGTTTAGTTTTGATTCACCAGTATTCTTAGAATCAAATAGAGAATATTGTGCAGTAGTGATGACAAACTCTAATGTATATAAATGTTGGGTATCAGAAATGGGGCAAAAAGATATAGCATCAAATGACTTTATCGACCAACAACCGTACGCTGGTTCATTATTTAAATCACAAAATAATTCAACTTGGACACCCGACCAGATGAAAGATTTAAAAATGACTCTTAATAGATGTAAGTTCACAACAGGAACAAGTGCTAATGTTGTATTCGAAAACACAGTATTACCAGCTGAATATTTATCTTTTAATCCGATTGAAACTGTTACAGGTACTAAATGTTTTAGAGTTCATCATTATTCACATGGTAACTATGACGAGAAAACTTCAAATGTTACTATAACAGGAGTAGTTGGTGATCGAATAGGTTCAGTAATAAGATTTACAGATGATACATTAGAGTCTGGAGATGGTTCAGATTCAACAAACAATACTCAGACATTAGCTCAAACTTCAACAACAGGTTCCGGTACAGGAATATCAGTTTCACTAACTACAGTTGGAGATGATTCAACTACTTGTGTGATATTAAATCCTGGCCAAGGATATGCGGTTGGTGATGACATTGTATTTACAAAAGATTCCGATACATACACATTCGATATCGCTGAAGTCGCTGAGACTCTAGGTGGTATTCCAATAGCGTATATCAACAGAACACATACCGCTGGAACTGGAGACGCGAAAGTCACTAATGGAACAGCGAAGATACTAGCAGATATGGATTCGTACTTAATTACAATACCGAATTCAGTTTGGCCAACAAGAGTAGACGCGAATGATGCTACACCAAACATTCAACAATGTATGGAAAGTACAGGTGGTGGTG
>ENA-OSJC01003845-OSJC01003845.1-marine-metagenome-genome-assembly--contig:-NODE-3845-length-10560-cov-7.639416_pt1 | contig 10560 bp, 8 predicted proteins | sample MGYA00237885_ERZ534234 | MGnify/ENA primary metagenome ERZ534234 (study PRJEB26413, sample SAMN06343907) | marine metagenome | isolation source: coastal waters | place: Atlantic Ocean: West Antarctic... | reverse complement strand
AACAATTTTAATGCCATACCTTTAGGGGTCATATTGTATTCAGAAAACCAATTTAAGAATTTAATTGTATTTTTCTTAAGTGATGGAACATCTAATTTTCTTAAAATTTTTTTAATTACAAAACTTTTATTTGTTTTTTTTTCAAATTCATCCCAAACTACTCCTGTTAACTCAGATTTTCCAAATGGTACAACAACATAGTCACCTACTTTAAGTTTTAAATCTGAGACATAAGTAAATGGGTGATTAAAAATATTTGGTATAAGAATTGGTACCTTGATATCTTTGTATGACAAAATTATCTATTTAGAAAATATGTTATATTTTAAAATACATCTCAAGGCACTTATCCCATCTTTCCAGGTGATTTTTTTTCCTTGAGAATATTTTCTTCCATAATAATGAACCCTTACTTCGTACAATCTAATATCTATTTTATAAATTATGAGTTTAAATATAAAATAGCTTAGTATTTAAGGTTTATAAGTTGTGCTTTCTATTTTAGATTTTTCAATAAAATTGTATGGTGTAAAAAACCTATCTCCTTCTTTTATATCGTCAATAATATTTTTATTTTTTTCGTTTAATACTTTTTCAATTAAAAACATATGTTTTCCAGACGTAGCAACAGTAATCCATTTTTTATCATGTCTAGATACTATGCCCGCCATAAATGGATGATTATTTGTATCACCCCCATGCAAATGTACTGACTTTAAAAATACCCTACCAATCTTAGCCCTGTTAATAAATGTGCTTGCTCCATTATGTGGCTCATCAAAAGCATTTATAAAATTATATAAATCATACGAATTTAAATTCCAATCTATATAACCGTTAAGAATTGTGTTTAATGAGGGATTAAATCTACCTAAATTTTTGTTTTGAATTTTTATAGTATAGTTCTTATTATTATTAATTTTTTTTATAAAATTTTCATAAGAATTGTTCATCTCATTATATTTATAATCCTCATAATCTTTGGGTATTTTACAATCTTTAGGAAAAAGTGATTCCTCAGAATGAATTATTGGCCCTGTATTCATACCTTCATCAATAACATGAAAAAGTTGATTACAAATCCTATCTTCTCTCATTATATGCCAAGAAAATCCTCCTCTGCCTGTATCATAGGGTAATCTAGATGGAAAATAATTTACAAGATTACCTTGAAAAAAATCAATACTTTTTTTTTTAAATATAAACATCGAACTAATAGATAAAAATAAAGTATTTTTAACACTACAATTATCTTCAACAAATTTAGTAAACTTATTATTTTCAATATTTTTAAAAACATTTACTTTTAAATTTTTATTAAATAATTTTTTTTGATTAGGACTGGTAATTATTAAAGATTTTAATTTGAAGGATTTATTTATCTTTATTAATGTTTCAATGTTTGGACACCAACCAATAAATACAACATTCTTTATATCTTTAATATAAAATTGATTATTTTTAATCATTATTTAACAGGGTTTATACATCTTGTAATTGTTTTTGGGTAGTAATTTTCCATAATATTTTAAATTAAAAAATCAGTTATTATATCTATTTTTGCTCTTACTAAAGAAAAAGTTATTTTTATTAATATGTAAAATTTCTTTAACTACATCTTTTGGAAGAATCTTTATTTTATTAAGATTCTTAAGCAGGTCTTTAAATTGTTTTTTAGTTCTAACTCCAAAAATTACTTTATCAAACATTTTAAAATTAAATATAAAGTCTATAGCAAATTTTTCAATTCGATCACTTGTCATGTCCTCTAAAATTTTTTTTTGTTTAAAAATATTTTCTAATCTTGCATCTCTTAACCATGAAAATCTATGATCTTTTTTAGAGTAAGTTGAGCTGTCTTTAAAATTTGAAGTTAATATTCCATTTGCAAATGGTGATCTGGCTGCTAGGCAATTCTTAAATTTATTCATTTTATAATATGGATCTATTCTAAGCAAATTGAATTCGTCCTGAATAAAATCGAATTGATTCAATACCTCCATCGGAAAATAATAATTTCTTGCTAATGAGATGCCTGAATATTTTATAAGTTTTTTTTTCTTATATTCTTCTAATAGATAAATAATTTTATCCCATTTTTTTATTTCACTTCTTGGATTATGTAATTGAATAACATTAATTTTCTCAAATTTCTCAATAGCAATATCTATTCCCTCTATTAATCCATCTTTTTCATATGTTTTTTTTAAATTTTTATTCCATCCACACTTTGTGTCTATAAGAATTTTCTTATTTTTTTTTTTGTATTCTGCTAAAATTTTATCTCCCTTTCCATAGGTCGGTGAGGTATCAAATTCAAAAAAATTATTTTTAAGTGCTAAATTTATAATTTCCTCTACTTCTTTATTGGATACTGCTTTATATTGACCACTCCAAGACCAGGAACCTAAAATAATTTTTTTTCTTATGCTACTAGATAACATCATTTCTTACCAAGGTTACAAATTTTTTTTTATAATAATTTAGTCTACTAATAGGTAGGGTGTCATCTGCTTTACTTTTAGATCTCAAGGCAGAATCAACATCCGATTCATACTCATCAAATAACCCAAGTTCGTTTCCTTTTTTTTGTGATTTAGTTCCATAATAGGGAGAGTAATAAGCAACTGTAATATTGTCTGGATTTAAAATCTTATTAAACTCAATTGTTTTCAAAATAGATTTTTCATCCTGATTGGGAAGGCCTATAATATTGTATGCTGTCCTCTTTATATTATTTTTTTTTAATAACTTAAAAGCATTAATTGTCTTAGCTTGATCAGCAAATCTATTTAGCTCATCTTCTCTAAAATTACTATCAGACAGTTCTATACCCATGCCTACCCCATCAACTTTTAATTTTTTTAATAATTCAATTGATTTTTCATTAATTCCTTCAGGTCTAGTTTCAATATAAATTTTAATATTTAAATCACTTTTATTAATCAGCTCAGCTAACTCTAATAGAACATTTCGGTCGTTTGTAAGAAAGTTTGTATCCTGACATCTAACTAATTCAACGTTTTTTTCTTTACTTAAATATTTTAACTCATCAAATATTATTTTTGCACTTTTGCTTCTTAAATATGATTTAAAATTTTTTATAGCCCCAGTCTTAGAAGAAAAATCTTGGAAACCATAATATTTTTGTATGATTGTCTCTACACAATAATTACATGAATAAATACATCCTCTTGACATTTCATAATCGACGGCTTTGATAACCTGGCCATTATATGGTCTATTTAAAACTTGCTTTTCAAAAATATCATAATCATAAGGTGATAATTGATCTAAATTATTCATAATTTTTTGTTTTTTGTTTTGAATAAATTTCTTATTTTTTAAATATGAAATCCCATTTATGTCATCTAATTCTACTACCGTATTTTTAAGGTTTTTTTGATCATTAAAATTATTTAATATTTCAAGTAACACCAATTCTGATTCTCCTCCAATTAAATACTTAATTTTTGGCATTTTTTTTAGGATAATTTCAGTTGCAGATGTTGCTTGTAATCCACCTGTTAATAATATTGCTTTTTTTGTATCTAAGTCTTTGATCAAATCATACCCATTTTGTACGTTAACATACTCACCTTCTCCATGAATATGAGATGATATTGCTGACCAAAAAATAAAATCAGGGTTAAATTTATTAATTTTTTTTTGGAGATCTTCCAAAATATCATTTGAATTAAATTTTAAAAATTCGTCATAATTAGTTTTTTTATACATCTTGTTATCTGTTTGAAACTGCACTTCATTTAGTGACCAATTTGAATAAAAGGTTGCATCAAATAACTCCACTCTATGATTATTTCTTTTTAATATGCCTGAATGACTAGCTATCCATATGTGTGTGATTCCTCTTCCCCACTTATTAGGGTTAATTAATAAAATTCTTGCCATTTGTTTTGTTTAAAAATTTAAAGTTTAAGTAAAATTAGTTTGATTAATTTATTCTATGATTGATAGATTAACAAGATCATTTATTAAATTTATTATAACTATAAAACTTCACTAGGCCTAATTCCAAAATAGTAATAAACTCAAAAGTCCATACATATACCATGAATTTTCATAGCTCTAGGCTATAGAAAGAATATGGAATATTCATAAGTTGAAAATTCATTTCTTCATTAGAATGTATGCTTAATGATAGAAATTGATTAAGAGTGTATTGTTCTTTTTTGAACCGCTCTACTTCTATTGATAAACATAACTTCTAAACGCACTGTTTGCTTTCTACTTTCTGTACCAAGAATAGAACCTAAATTATAGAACTAATTCACTATTTAATTCGTAATCCCAATACATTTTGAAGTCTACTTGAAATAAAAATCTTGTTCAATTTATAAATTAATTTTTTTTCTTTTTATTAAATCAATAAAACTAAACTAAAAAAATATAAATTATCTTACTTTTTCTAGTAGTTTATTTACTTCATTAAGCTGATCTGAGAATTCTCTTTTTTTAGAAGTGGCTGAAATCCAATTTCTATCTTGCTTTGATATATTTATAGCAAGCTCTTCTAAAAGAATTTGGTTGTTATAATAAAACTTACCCCAGTGATTAATCTCAGTACCTTTTGCTCTTTTTATATTTGTAATTCTTATTAATCGGTCATTAAGATATATTTTATTCAAATCAGGTTGATAAATTTTAATATTAATTGCACTACCATATTGCCAGATATCAGAAACATCAGACGTTTCAGCAATACCCTTTTTAAAATTACTTATTCCTAATTCTATAAAAAAATCTGGTTCTGGTAGAATAATATCATAAATTTCTGAACTTTGTGCAACGCTAGCTTTCATAGTTCCACCAATTGCAACCCCTTCAATAAATGGAACAATAGAGACACCTTGATATAAAGATAGTTTGGATGAAAAAGATTGGGCAGTTTCATTCTTAAGTTCATCAAGATTTATATTACTTGGTATCTCGGATTTAGCCTGCTCCTCTATATCTACCTTTGTAACACCAATTCTATTTCTATATTTTTCTTTTAATTCAAAATTTTCAATGACCTCCTTTATTTTTTGCGTAATTCCAATTTTTTCTCCATTTTCACCTATTAGCTGATCCTCATAAAAATCTCTAAGATTTTTAAGTTTTAAATTATTGTCAGCTTTTACTTCAGAAATAAAATTAACCTCACCATAAATAGGCACAGCTGCGATAAGTTTTTTTTCTTTAAAATCATAGAAATAAATTTGTAAGAATAAGCCAATACTATTGTTGTAGGATCTTGTATAAGAATTATATTCTTCACTAAAGATTTCTTTAGAAATTCCTACAGACATCATAATGATATTTCCTTTTTCAAGATCAGCAAGATCAAAACTTATATTAAAGCTTTTGGGATTAGTTATTTTTAATTTATTAGTAATTGCATAATCCACTATATTTTGATTATTTTTTTTTTCTTTAATTAACTGCGTTGTTAAAGGCATACCAGATAATTGACTTACATATTTTCCTAAATATGAAAATCCTGCATAGTGTACTTGAATTTTTTCTGCAAAAAGAGTTGTTGGTAAAAAAAATATTAAAAAAAATATTATTAGCCTAATCATAATATCAATTGCAACGAGTCATTCCAATAGGACTTCCATTTCTAAACTCGAAACAACCTATCCCAATGATTTCTCCTACCCCATGCGGTTTGCCATTTTTTGCATTTCCTGTCCATGTGTAGAATTTGCCATTACTTTTCATCTTTATTTTTATCTTTCCATTAATTACCTTTCCATAATCATCTCCATAAATTACCTTTCCATCTTTCTCTCGACGAATTACCTTTCCATCTTTCTCTCGACGAATTACCTTTCCATCTTTGGTATAAAATACATGTTCCCCGACCATAATATCATTTTCATGTTTCCCCTCTCTTTTTCGACCACTTTTTTTCCATGTATACACACCTTGACCATGCTTCATCAGATCTTTAAATTCTCCTTCGTACTTATCTCCACCTTCATAAATATAAGTTCCTTTTCCTGTTGCTAGACCATTTTTAAATTCTCCAATATATTTATCTTTTCTTCCTGTCTTAAAAGTAAGCGTACCTTTTCCATGTTTTAATCCATCAATAAATTCTCCTACATAAATTTCACCAACCTTTTCGAGAATTCCTTTGCCATTTGGATAACGATTCTTAAATTCACCTTTATATATTATTTGCATCTTATCTATTAAATTTTCATCCAATAGATTTAAAGTTGCAGATCCTTTAATAAGTTCTCCATTTTCAAATTCTCCTTCATAAACATTCTTATTGACTGTTAAAATTCCTTTTCCATGAAAATGGCCATTTTTAAATTCTCCTTTGTAATTTTTACTCGTTACGTTTACATGAAAGTACAAAGTTCCAACTCCATCAAATTTTCCATTTTTAAATTCCCCATCATAAACTTTCATATTTAAAAAATATCTTCCTTTACCTTCAAACTTATTATTTTTAAATTCTCCTTGATACCCTGAATTAGTTGGAAAATAGTTATAATAGTTACCTACACCATGCATTTGACCGTTTTTAAACTCACCTTCATATATATCGAGATTTTCAAATTGGATCTTTCCGTGACAATTATTAAAGGTTTTAAAATCAATAAGAAGATTGGTATTTTCGTTTAATTTTATACACTCAGGAAACTTACTCTGAGAAAAAGATGTATTGGCTATAAAAAAAATTGAGATTATGATAATTAACAAATTTTTCATTATTTTATAATTCATTTTTTAAACTTTCAATAATTTTAATATTTTCAATATCTATGTCATTAGCTTTTGCACCAGAGATAATTAAAGTATTTAGGTCAGTAATTGTTGATATTAAATCTGGTATATTTTGACTAACTTCGATAATTGAAAGATCAACAATGTCATAATCAAAAAGATAAATTGGTTGATTTTTATTAGTAATGCGATCTACTAGTTCTTTTGCTAGTAATTTTGCTTCAGGAACTATATTATTTTTTGATTTATTTGCCTCCAAAATGTAAGCAGCACTCTGTAGAAAAAAAATTTTACTAGTATCGCTAAGCTTTTCAGTTCCAAATAATTTATTACATTCTATTAGCTTTTTTGAATATTTGTTTATAGTTACAACTGAATTTGCAATTTCTCCTCTTAAAACTGATGAATTCATATTTTCTAAATTTTTAAAATTCTCTAATATTATTTTTGCCCCAACATCATAATTTTTAGACAATTGCAAAAAGTATAGTCCTGTCACAAAGTCAAAATAGGATTTATAAAAAGTATTAAAATAGTCTTTTGCAATGTTTCTATCTGGAGACGATCCATCACTTAAAATTACAGGTAATAATTCTATAATAATTTTATTTGAAAGTTTTTGAGTAATTTTTTTTAATTCTTTAGTTTGTGCAGAATAATTTTGAGGATCAATTTTTTTAGATATACTATCTTTATATTCTTTACAATAATCTTCATTAATTCTAGAATCTTTTTTTTGAATCTTTAATTCTTCTTTTATTTTTATATTATCTTTATATAAGTCATTTTGGGTTGATGTTTCTGACAAATCTAAATCTCCAAAATAAAACTCATAAGTTTTTTGATAGGTATCTAGGTTATTAGCAACTAGAGTAAAACTTTGTGAAAAAAATAATAATAACGATATCAAGATTATTTTTTTCATATTCCAAGACTAACAAATCCCAAACTATGAGTCTATCTGCTAGATGTAATGTAAAACAACAATACAGTCATTGAACAAGAAAAGAACAAGAGCATTTTCAGGTTTGAACCAAGAAAAGAACAAGAATTAAAAACATAATGTTTTAATAAATGTGGAATACCAACGATTACAAAAATTTAAGTAGTTTTCTAATAATTGATTATTATCGTGGGTACTAAAAGGTAATTTAAAAATATTATAGGATAATGTGGGACTAAGAGTGTATTGTTCTTTTTTGAACCGCTCTACTTCTATTGATACACAAAACTTTTAAAGGAACCATTAGCTTTTTACTTTCTGTACCAAGAGTAGAACCTAAATTATAAAAATAATGTTTTAATAAATGTGTAATACCAACGATTACAAAAATTGAAGTAGTTTTTTAATAATTGATTATTATAGTGGTACTAAATGATAATTAAAAAATCTTATAGGATAATATGGGACTAAGCATTAGATGCTGTCTTAAAATTAATTAAATCAAAATAAGGAGTTAATATGGATAAATACACTAAGTTTATTTTAACAGTAATAGCAATTGGAGTATTTGGCTTAAACTTTCACTTATTTAAAAGTGAAATGATCTCACCTGCAAATGCTGCAAATAATTTAGTACAAAAAGTAGTGTTGTGTAATAGTTCAGGGTACAATTGTGCTGGAATAACACCTAATGGATATTTTAAGATAAAAATCAAAGCAAATTAAAATAATTCTTATAGTTAGTAAATTTTTTTCTGCTAACGTATTAAATTATGAAAAGAATTTCACAAGTTAAGTTACTATTTATATTGTTGTGTAATTTGATAGTTTTCAATAACGTTTTAGCAAGTGAGAAAAAAGTATTTTATGCTGGGTTTTCTTTTTCAGGAAACTACATAGATAAATCATCATCTATTCAATTTACAAATCAACTTATAAATGAAAAAGATGAAAATGGAATAGATATAATTTCAAAGAGTTTAATTAAAACTATAAAAAAAGTTAAAGCTAAAAATTTTAATATTGATTTTGATTTTGCTGATTTAGAAAAAGGTCTTGAAGAATCGGTTGTAATGGCTGTTGTTTTAGATAATGAAACTTATTTCAATGAATATGAGCCAATTTCAAAAACTTATATGAATAATATCCAGATGTTTTTTCAAATTATTTTTTATAATTTTAAAACTAAAAAATTAATTACATCAATACCATATGATGTTTCGATTCCTTTTTTTACTAAAAATGAACCGACTGAAAAAGAAATTACAAATTATATAAGAGAATTTTACACAGTGGGATTAAAAGAGATGAATTCAGAAAAAAAAATCAATGCTTTTTCGCAAGTAGAAAAATCATTAAATGATTTTGAGTTAAAAGAAAAATATAATCTCCGTATAGGTGTTACTAGTGTTAAATTTGAAGATAAAGCTATTGCTGCTATACCTGAAAATTATAAAAAAAATATTAAACCCTTAGAAAATATTTTTGCTCAATTATTTTCCTCAAGATTGTCTTTGCATAATGATATTGCACTTGTTCCTTATATTGAGGGTATGGCAATTGGTGCAAAAATGAAACAGCAATTTGTAAACAGTGATATAATATATGATATTGAATTACCAAAGCCTGATTACAACATTGATTTAACTATAAGAGGCTTTAAAAAAGTTTTAGCAAAAAAATCAGATGTTAATAATATCTATTTCTGGGCTACTTTTTTAAATTTGAAAATTTCTCAACCAGATCTAAATAAAGTCTATATGGATGATGATTTAAAAAATGTAATTAAGAAATCAATTCCTTCTCAAATTACAGATATTAATGATTGGTATAAATTTTATATAACTACATATGAATTATTTGATGGTTTTTCTTATAATATAAATGCGATGGATGAAAAATGGATTTTAAAAACAAATAAAACTGATGAATTCAAGAAAAGTATGAAAAATATAGGAAAATTGATGGTTAAATTTAAGTAAGTTTTATTGCATATTAAAACTTTAATAAATAAGCTTATGTATGATTAAATTATCTTTTAAAATACTTTCCCTTATTATTTTTCTTTTAAACACTTCTTATTTATATGCATTTGAAGAAGTTGGAAAAGGAGCAGTAAGTATTTCTGCTGTTACCACTTTTGAGAGAAACAAAGAATTGATCATCATTGATGCAACAAAAATTGCTTGTAAGGATGCTTTAAAAAAATATGTAAGTACTTTTACAATAGATAAAAAAAAGAATTACGACAAAATAAAGTCTAAAATTGAAAATGATTATCTCAACTACATGGTTTGTGATAAAATTATTGATCAAAACCTTGATGTAGCTGCTAGTAAGTTCACAATTCTTGTTAAAGCTAATATCGACGAAGCAAAAATAAATCAAGCACTTATAGAATCTTCAGCTATCGCTAACACAAGTAGTGATGAGGCTTCAGATATAGTCTTGTTGATGTTTTCAGCTAAGACTAAAAGTATTAAGCAAAAAGATGACAAAGTAACTAAAGTTGACCAAACTAAAAAAAGTGTTGATGTCGAGCAAACTGAAGCTACGAGCGAAAGTGAAACGCAAGTATCTAGCGAAACAACCGAAACTAATGTTACTACAACTGGTGGAAACACAGTTACAAGCTCAGAAACTATTACTTATGAGATAAGCGACATTTATAATGAGTCAATTGAAGCTGGTATGATTGAGATTTTAAATACAGCTGGATTTGAGTTAATTGATGGTGGGGATTTAGATTTAGAAGAACAAATTGAAACTCTTAAAGCCGACTATGGTGAAAAGGGAAAATTATCTAAAGCAGTTCAAAAGAGTATCAAAAAGAATATAGCCTCTGAAGAAATTTCATTTTATATACAAGG
>ENA-OSJC01003843-OSJC01003843.1-marine-metagenome-genome-assembly--contig:-NODE-3843-length-10563-cov-6.987316_pt1 | contig 10563 bp, 5 predicted proteins | sample MGYA00237885_ERZ534234 | MGnify/ENA primary metagenome ERZ534234 (study PRJEB26413, sample SAMN06343907) | marine metagenome | isolation source: coastal waters | place: Atlantic Ocean: West Antarctic... | reverse complement strand
TCTTAAATTTATAATGTCTTCTGATGATGAGGTAAATCCATCAGGTCCTGACCAACTCCATGTAAATGGTTCTTGTCCTCCTGTTATGGGTATTTCTTCATCTGTAACTACATTTAAATCATTTAAATACATAGAACCCAATGAACCACTATAACATATATTATTTGTAATAACATAGCTAAGGGTAACAAATTGAGTAGTATTCATTGTTACATTTGAAGATGTAACACATCCGTTAGAATCCTCAAAATAAATATTATAAGCTCCTGCTGTTATTCCACTAAATGTATTAGGTAATAATACAGAATTAGAAAATGATGAACTTAATGAAGCAGATACTCCACTTAAACTACCACTACCACTACCACTTACATAAAAAATACCACCTACAGTTCCGCAATAAGAAACGGATTCAGAGAATATAGCACCTGAAATAGGTAATAAGGCTGTTTCTAAATATTCTGTAAGAGTTCCTTCTTCATCTTTAACAACTAATCCTAAGGATCTTGTTGGTAATACTGATGCTGAAATTATTGGAGTAAATATATCTGTAACAGGAATAAAATTAACCCCATTATCTAAGGAATAACTATAAGGAGGTGTACCAAATTCAAGAGAAAATGTTACAGATGCGGATGCATTTCCTTCCCAACATGATTGGGTTAAATTATCTATGCTTGCAGATAAAGGTCTTGAGGATAAATTTAAAGTTACTGATGCAGTATTACTTGTTAATCCTAAATTGTTTTGTACTACATAATCAATTACATATTGTCCTGGTGTTGCAGATGATAAATTGGGGGTAACTACTAATTTTCCATCAACAATAGAATTATCAGGAAAAGTATAATCAGGGTTAGTTATTAGTGATATAGATGAGGTATTTATTGTACTACAATCATCAAAATCGTTAGATAATATATCTAATATTTTTATTTCTTGAGTATTCCCTAATTCATAATAATCATTTTTAGCTACTGGTTCTGTATCTGCAAAACAAAGGTATTCTTCATTTGTAATTGTAGCTAGACCTTGATTATAAAATATATTACCTACATAAATTTTAGCATCATTAGAAAAATATCTTGTTAAAGAATATTCAGCACCTCCAAATTCACCTCCATCTGTACCAAACTGTACTCTTACTCCAGTCATGTCAAATAAATTTCCTTGACCATCATCTTGGATAATATAACTAGATCCTGAAAGATTAAATGAATAAGGTTCTACCCCATTTCCATATATATCTTGTGGAATTGAAATAACTCTTATTTTAGCATTATTTTCTGCATAATAAGTAGATAGATCATATATTGAGCTTGAGGCATCGTAATCATAAAAACTTGAAGTAAAAAACGGTAATTTCCTTATTGTAGAATCAAAGGCACCGGATGCCATGTTAGTCTGTTCGAAATTATCATATGAAGAAGAATGCCAAAACCTATTTGTATTTTCAGGGTATGGATATTCTAATGTTGATTCAGTAACATAATTCTGATAGAATAGATGTCTAATGGAATCAAAGATTAATCTTCTATAATTTCCATCAACAGTTTTATTATCATTAACAGGATCAAAAGGATTGTCTTCTGTAATAGGAATATTTTCACCTACATAGATTGTAATATCTTGATCAAGGTATGATGAGGAAGGTATCGTATATTGCTTATTAGCAACATATGGTGCCGACTGTATGTCAGATGGCTTTAGTTTTTTATATGCAAATCCCATTCATTAAAAGTCTAACTTGACTCTAATAAGTGCTTCTTTTGTAAAATCCTTTACTAGTGGTTTAGATAATTTAGCAACTGATAGCAACTCATTAGTATCATTATACATTCCAACAGTTGTTATAAAAGTTTGAGGATTATTAATTAAACTTGAATAAACAAACTCTCCACTACCACTAATCATAGAGGGGTTTGTTGAGTAATTAAAATCTTGATTTCCTACTCTTACAAATATATAATCTGATGTTATTGTTTCTTCTGAATTTAGTGAAAAAGTTTGTGCTAATTGTATAGATTCAAATAAAGTTGAATTATTCGCAATACCAGCTGTAGTAGTAGCATCGTCATTTATAGTTAAACCAATTCCTCCTTGAGAAGAGGATAACGATAATGCTCTAGGGTTTAATAATATAACACCTATATCTGGTAAAAATTGACCGTATGATCCTGATGGGGTATATCCTGCAGTAACACTTTCTGTTACACTACTTGCAACAGCACTACCGTTGGTACCACTTACTATATCAAAAACTCTACCAGCATCGGTATAAGTTAAAGTAGTTACATCTTTTGAATTATCTGTTAATTGTATTCTAGATACAGCAGTTCCATCAGATCCGGATAGTACTAAATTAAAAGTAGCTGGAAATAAAGCTTCCCTATATCTTGCTCTTTCTACATTTAATACATATATGTCTCTTGAATCTATATTTCCTGCTCCAAAATTAAAATTGGTGTTTTCATCACCATTAATTAATGTTCTATATTGTCCATAAGTTACTTTTGTAGGTGAACTACCTGTAACTAAAACATTAAAAGGGGCGGAACCTGATCCTTCTACTTCTCCATAAGCAATTGCGAATTGCACTTCAGCATCGGATCTTAATGATGATGTTTGATAAACATTTAAAAAGAAATTAAATGATGATGATACAGATGAAGTAAAAAATTGATTTAAAATTGGTACCTCTCCTGACCATAAAGTAGATGTAATTGAATCTGCGCTAACCACAAAATCACTACTATTAAAACTTACATAGCTCATATTATATTATTTTATGTGGTTATTTTTGTAATGTTAATAGGTATTGTTAATCTAGCTCCAGAATCTCTACCGGTAACTGTTAAAATAGTATTTAAAGTAGAAGCACTACCAAATAGTGTATTTACAGTGGTTGCTGTTAAATTAATTGTAGTACCTATTACTGTTCTTGATACGTTGGTTCCTATTGTTTGAGTTGCATTTAAAACTGCAACATCTGATGTATTAACACCTACTCCTTCAAAATTAGATAAAGTTCTAGAATCACCAATTGTAGCTACATATCCTGAAGCTTCAAATGTTGAATTAGTTCCTAAATAATTTAATGTTTGTGGTGTAATAGATAATGAGGCACCTTGTTTTAATGTTATTGATGTATATCCAACATCTAACACAGGTAATTTAGCTGTACCTCTTGGAAGAGTTATTAGCTTATATTTCATGTCTTGTGTTTCGTCTGGAAATGCTTCTATGACGGGCATATTTTCAATAGCTTCTCCGTAAAATGCGGATCCAGATGGATGATTTGGATTATATAGTAAGTAATCTACTTCGTCATCTGACAAAGCAAATTGTGTAATACGAAATGAACCATCATTTCTAGCTAGTAGTTCACGACCTTTTTTAGTTAAAATGGCATCAACGGTAACTGTCTTGTTATTTAAATATCCCATGATTAGTTTTGTTGTATATAAATATGAATGTTTTTGTTTTTTGTTATATTAAATTTTGTGATTTTAGATTTTTTACAATGTTACCCGCTGCTTCAACTAAATTAAGGGGTAAATCACTTGGTAATACTATTCCGGCTGATGTTCTACCTAATTGTTTTTTAAAGTTTAACACAATATTAGTTTCATCTTCTTCTTTTTTTAGAATAATAAATTTTGTAATTTCTTTAGCATATTGGTTATTTGTACCAAAATCTTCACAAGCTCTAGCAGGAACATCTTGTCCAAATTCTATAGATAACCTTCTAGTATCTGTTACTTCATCTCTAGGTATAACATTAACTCTTTTTACTTGTCTTTCAAATTCTATAGGAAAGGTATTACTTCCCGAATCATAAAATCTAAACAAATCACCTTCTTCAACAACAAATTCTTCATCTACAATTTGATAATCATTAAATGTTGGTGCAGATTGTAAAAAATCACTATACCAAAAAGACATTGAAACTGAAGCAGTAACTATATTAAATGACCCTGTTGTATTTCTTACAAAGAAAGCATTTCCATTATCTGCATCTCCAGAATCTACAATACTACCTGTATAACTAATAATAGGATCAGAAGCATAGTAACGAGTATATGCTGGTACTGAATATTCTGCGGATTCATTTCCTATATAAACTGATGCACTATTAATATCAGGAGTAGCAAAATCTGTTTGAAAATAACCTCCTAAAGCAGAGGGTGAGGAAGTCAATAATGCTGGGGTTGATTGTACCTTTTTAGGTATTATAGCAGAATTGGTTACAGCATATGTTGCAGAAAGTTGTGTAAAATCATCAAAATTTGCTGATGCTGAAACTAATGGTTGGTTTCCATCAAAAGGATTCCATTGAATATCGTTAAAGGAAGCTGATGGATTACTAGGAATATTCACTAAAATTTGAACTTCTCCATTAAAGTTTACAATTAAATCATTATCCCACCAAATTGTAGATTGATCTACTTGAGGCGATCGAGTTAAAGTAATAGCCGGATAACCTCCTAATGAAACAAAATTACTTCCACTATTAACTGTAAGAGAACCTACAGTATAGTTTTCTATTTTTACAAATTCGTTACCTAAACTACCTGGTAGAATAGATATTCCGTCACCATCTTCTATTTCGATTGATCCTGTTGTGAATTTATAAGTTAAACTAGCAACTCCTGTTGGGTTTTGTAATATAGGTAAATAACTATATCCACCGGCATATATAGGTTTTAAACCATCTAAGTATTTTTGATCTGAAGATTCTTGATTATTTTCTAAGGATATATCTGCTTGTTTTCCTTGATTAAATATGTTTTGTACTTCAAATATATTTTTATTATCTCGTGTTAATTCGGTTACATTTGATCTTCCATCAATTAAATATTTTAAATATACATTACTTCTATCTGGAAATGCTGAACCGGTTTCTACAATCTCTGCAAAATAAGCAAATTTGATTGAATTTAAATCAATAGCTGCTGTTTGACCAAATGAACTATCACCTACATTATAAATGTTATATTCTTTAGATGTATTTTTAGATCCTAAATATCGTGGATTTATTTGACGAAGTAAAGTATAATAACTATCTTGTACTGGTGCATCTAAAAATGAAGATGAACCTTCTGTTATAATTCCTACGTTTTGGATTCCTCCACCTAATGATCTACTAGTTACAAGTTCTACATTAACAGGAGTTATTATATTAGTTGAATAATCTAAATCCATAAATTGAACCGAAGTTCTAGCATCCATAACATTATTAAGTTCTGGATTAATTGGTATAGCAGAATATGTTACAGCAATTTGTTGGCTTTCTATTTGATTATTAAAAAAGCTTTGTTCTGTTACTTCATGGGTTTTTGGTAAAGAATAAACAGTTAATTCACTTCCACTGTATTCACCAGTAAAAGGTTGTGAATTTTGATTATAAATTACAGGGAAAACTTCTGAAGCAGATACAACAGTTTGATTTGAACCTGAATATATAGGAAGAGATCCTGTGTATGAGGTATTTAATATATACCCCATTGGGTTAGATCCAGTTATTCTAGGCACAAATATAGACCCACTATGATCTATAAAAGAATAAGTAGGTGCATTTCTTGCTTGTTTAGATCTTTCTAAAATAGTAGGTTTAATTAAAAATCCTGTAGACAACTGCGTAGTAGCAGGTGCATAATCTTGAATCATTTTAAATAAAGAACTATCATAATAAGATAGTAATTTTAATACTTCAAATATATTTGCTTTCTTTGTATATTTTTGAAAGTAAAAATCTTTTAACTGGTTTAAAGGTGGATATGAGGATGATTGTGCTAATTTAGGATCACCTATATAGTCATCAATGTTAAAATATCCTAGTTGATCTACTATATCTTTATCAATACTATCTTGAGGTGAAAATGCTACTTCAAGATTATTAGTATTTAATGTATATGGATTTTGTAATCTTTCTTGTATTGAGGTATAAGGTGATAGTGTTGATCCTGATGTTATAGGGTTATCATAAATACGAATTTTATCATCTACATAATTATATGCACCTACATTAGGGGCAACTTTTAAAGAATAATATGATTCAGGAACGTAACTTGAAGTAGTATAATTTCTAATAAACCCGTAAGATACAGTTGTTGAACCAGTTCCTAAGAATGATGCTGTAGGTGTAACTGAACCTGTAGCTGCTGGATGAACTGAGTAGATTGTATCTGTTCCAACTGATCCTGAATTTTCTAACTCGCTACCTAAAGGTAATCTATATACTAAATTAAAATAGGATGATGTTGGATCATGTGATACAATTGACCTTGGGTTAAGTGTATGTTGATTAATTAAGGATTGGCTTAAAATTGTATTCCAATATCTAAATTCTTGGAAATAACCATCAAAAGTACCATTATCTGGAGCTATTGCCCCTGCACTACCTGTTCCACCTAAATATCCATGTAATGTTCCATTGTCAAAATTAAATAGATATTCATTCCATGCATTATTATATGATGAAGAAGTTGAACCCTCTATAGCTAAACTTGAAGATCCTTGATAAGTAATATACGTACCATCTATCCCATCATAATCACTACTTTTTGCTATTAAAGTATATTCATTGTTAGAACTAGAAACATTTGAAAATACGCTCCCAGTTGCTCTAGCTAGTGAAACATTCCACCAACTTTCACTAAAGAAAGGTAAATATATAGGATCCGTTTTAACATATCCTTGTGTACCAGACATAATAAGTCTTAATTCACCATAAACAGAATATATTTCGTTTATTTTACCACTTTCATAGCTAGCATTAGATGCTGAAGGATATAAAAGTTGGATACCAAATTGGGTTGCTGATCCTGTATTTATTTGGAATAATGATTGTGTATAACGACTTGAAGAAGGTATACCTTTAGTTTTAAATCTAAATTCTATATTATCAGGTACAGCACTACTTGCTAAATCTCCATTCCACCAACCTTCTATTACATTCCAATCTACATTAATCTCATTCCAAACAGGAATTACAGATTGAATAGCTGGTAGCCAAGGTACATTAACTGAACTATGGGAAATTGATGATGTTAAATTTAATGGATTTGTATTTAAGCTATAAGAAAATTGTTCTATTGATTGGTTTACAGCTGGTGTGAATTTTTGGTCTCCTCCAAATTCATTAATTCTTAATATGGTATTTGGAATACCAAAACAATTTAATAAAGCTCTTAATCCTTTATGTGAACCTTTTGATTTTAATAAATAGGGTAAATTATGGTAAATACGTTTATATACTTCTTTATTTACATCATCATAAGTAGTGACATCATTTGAAGCAGATATATAATTAGTTACTAATTGTGAACCAGTAGAAGGTACTAAAGAACCCGAAGGTGTTAACCCTAAAAATGCAGTATAAATATCTTCATTTGTTCTATCACTAGTATATAATTTAATACCTAAAGAACGAAGTGCATCAGCAACCATATCTTTAGATATACCATAATCAATACGGTTATCAGCATCTTTTAAATCTGTAATAGCTCTAGAATAAGTCCAAACAGAATCAAAACTTTGACCCATCATTCCTACTAATAAACTTAGAGTTGAATTTTGTGGATCTTCTTTTATATATGATGGAAGTTGATTCCAAATATAATCCATATTATTTTCGTCATACAAAGAAGAAGAAAGTAATTGACCACCATAATAACCATCAGATTCATCAGTAGAACCATACCAAACGGAGGCGGAATCTGAATTTATAGGGACATTAAAAAATGGAGGTGTATTTGACCCAGATTTAGGCCAAGATTTAGAACCAGAATTAAAATATAAAAAATATTCATACCCATCAAATTGTTTGATTAAGGTATCTATATTTTGTTGTACATTAGCTTCACTAGAAGATATATAAGTTAAATCAGTTAATTGATCTAAACTCTTTAGTGAATTTATATCATTTTGATAACTTTGAATTGTATTTAATTTATACCTAAAATTTTCTAGTCTATCCTGAGCGGAAGAAAAATGTACAAATTCGTTATAGTAATCGTAATCTATATTTATTTTTACACTTTTTTCTTCTAATATAGATTGTAATTGTTGAAATGAAGATGTTAATGAAGTATCTAATATTGTACTTGCATTAAAATATTCTGTTGTAGAATTAGTTTTTAGGTTTAATTCTATATTAGTATTAGGACCTCTTAAATATACTTTTTCTTCAACATTATCTGCTGTAAATTCTATGTTTACATTAAAAGAATATGGGTCAGAAACTTGTTCTACTACCCATAAAGTATCTTTTATATTATATCCCGCTGGGAGAGGCTCATATAATTTAATAAAAATACTAGGTTCTATTTCATCTACAGTATCTAATAAACTATTTACACCTATTAATGTCTTATTATCTCCAAAATTTAAAATAAAATCAGAATAAAAACTTTTGCCTTGTTTTGAAGCAATATAATTTAAATATGAAGTACCTAAAGCATTATAAGAGACTTCATTAGTAGATATTTTTATTTCTGTTCTATCTTGAGATATTTCTTTAAGGTAAAATCTTGTTTCAAAGCTACTTAAAAATAAATTTCTATAGAAAAAATAATTAACATTGTATTCTCCAATATCATAACCCGCATCTTTAGCATCCTGTACAGGATCTAAATATATTGTATCATATAAATTTGATGATTCAGATGTTTGTTGAGTATTATAATTTTTATAGTTATAATTTGCACCTATAAGTGTATTATTAGCAGAATATACATAATATTCTATTACATCTTGGTCTGCACCAAAATTTCTAACAATCTCATATTCATTTAAAAGATTTACATCTTGTGTAGAATAGTCTTGGTTGACATATTCTACAGAAGGATTAAATACAACACTACTAGTTTCCATATTTTAAATTTGGGTTGAAAGGTTTACTACTTCTTGTTGTGCTGTTAATAATTGTATCCTTAATTCACTAATTTCGTCTATTAATGCTTGCATTTCTCCTGATTGGTCAGTCATTCCTACATAACTAGAACTTCTTGTTACAAGTTCACTATGAGACCCAACTTCACCATTTTGTGGAATATCAAAAAACAATCTATTATATTCTTCAAAAAATTCAATAACAGTTAAAGGGGTTGCATCTGGATCTAGACTATTTGGTTGTACTAATTGTGAAAATTCAGTATTTACAATTTGGGGATATGATACTTTTCCAAATACATTTTTATTTAATTTTATTTCTTGGTTTGCCATTATCTTACAATTTTAAAATAATCCGTACCACTATCTACAACAATAGTTTCATTTCCAACTATAGTTTTAAGCATTAATTGATAATATCTTTCTGGTTCTAAACCATCCATATAAACTTTAAAATAATTTGAACCAGAGTTCATACTTAATTTTGTATAATTTGTATCAAAATCTACTACCATTTCTCCAGTTTTAGCATCTTTAATTGCCCAATAAGAAGAGGTAGGTAACAGTTTAGTATTTAAATATACGGATTGTGTTTGGAATGACCTAGCAGGGAATGTATCTCTTGTTTTTACTTCAAAATCATAAACCATTGAATCTTCAAATACAGATTGTAAATTAGTGAATTTTGAAATAAATGCACTAGAAGTAACCATTGAACCAGTACCTGACCCTGTAATAAAGTAGTTATCAACTACAGAATCATCCCATTTTACTTCTAAAGCAGGAGGATAAATAGTATGAGTATCCATTGAAAAGAAGTTTGTATTAACAAAATCCGTCCCAAATTCAATAGAATCATTTAGCTTTAAAACAAAACCATTATTAACTATTCCTGATGAACCTGTAAGCCATAATCTAACAGTGTCAGTTACAGGCATATTAATATCTTTATTACTTGTATAATCAAAACTTTGACTTGATTTTGACGATAATAAAGTACTATTAAATGTTTGTATAGAACCCGTATACCATGTACTTCCTCCAACTGTTGAACCAAAAGAAGCTGTTACATAATTAGCAAAACCTGTTGTTGTCCATCTATTCGAACCTGATTCTCCTGCAAAAGTCCAAGAACAACCATTATCGGTTTTTGGATCATCTGCTACTCTTCCTGTCCCCATGTCCCAACTTTGTGAGATAGGGAATGCTTCTATTGTATAGTCTAAAGGTAGATTTCCGGCATTAGCTAGGTATAATCTTAAATTAACATCATAAGATGACGTAGCTACTGTATTTGTTATGATATCGCCTAACCTCGCATTATTAAACTGAATTAGCGCACGGTTTACAGCGGGTATATCACCTTGAGCTGAAGATAATTGATTTACACCATTTATATTAGATATTTCTAGGATCTCATCTCTACCAGTATTTTGTGCTGGGAATTGTGATCTTATAAAGGCATCTTGTTCAGAAAATAATTTGTATACAGCCATTTTTTATTTTTAATTTGTTACTACTCTACCTTGAATATCAATATCAGGGAATCTTACTTCAAATATACTAGGATCTAGAGAAGGATATAAAACATTATCGATCGTAGCTCCATTTATATCGTAAGCATATTCTGAATATCCTGATGATGAACCGGATTTATTAGTAATAGTA
>ENA-OSJC01003842-OSJC01003842.1-marine-metagenome-genome-assembly--contig:-NODE-3842-length-10565-cov-2.983410_pt1 | contig 10565 bp, 9 predicted proteins | sample MGYA00237885_ERZ534234 | MGnify/ENA primary metagenome ERZ534234 (study PRJEB26413, sample SAMN06343907) | marine metagenome | isolation source: coastal waters | place: Atlantic Ocean: West Antarctic... | reverse complement strand
CAGCTCTACCACAGCGGATGGGACCACCACGGAAATGTCGTCGGCGGCATGAAGTCCCGCACCAAGGATATCGACCAAGGCACCGCCGCCCTCATCCAGGATCTAAAACAGCGCGGCCTCCTCGACGATACCCTCGTCATCTGGGGCGGTGAATTCGGTCGCACCCCGATGTCGCAAGGCACCGGTCGCGACCACCACACCAAGTCCGGCTCCATGTTCATGGCCGGTGGTGGAGTTAAAGGAGGAATCACCTACGGCGAGACCGATCCCTTCGGCTTTACCGCGGCAAAAGACCCCTTCCATGTCCACGACTTCCACGCCACCGCCCTCCACCTCCTCGGCGTCGAACACAAGAAACTCACCTACAAATACAAAGGCCGTAACTTCCGCCTCACCGACGTCCACGGCCATGTCGTGAGGAAGATTCTGGCTTAAAATCATCTCGAAAGCCTTTCTCCTTTGCTAAATTCCAGAGATGCCACCTCTCACAAGTCTGCCACCACGGAGGAGCCACCAAAGTCACCACCGTTTTTCTCAAGCACTTCTTCTCGACGCCCATAGTAAAAAAGCTTCTTGATTCTCCCAGCACCCCTAGGTCACGAGGAACGGCTACAGTCATCCCGGTAGACGGGGGCATCACACTCAGCAGCAGGAATAGAATCAACAAAGGTCGCATCTTCCCTCCCTAAGACAGCCCAGTCCCCAAAGCTCTCAATTTTCAATAAAGAATACGACCGAGCTTGTCGCGAACGGTTCCTCCTCCCTTCCACACACTCCCTGCCGATAAAGCGGTCCCTTCCCAACAAAAAAACGGCCCCTCCCGAAAGAAGAACCGTTTTTAAAGTTAAATTAGATTTTCTAGCGCTTACGGCGAAGAAGTCCAAGAAGAGCGAAGCTGCCAAGAAGAGCGGTGGATGGCTCAGGAACTCCTTCATACGAGAGCGTCAAATTATCGACCACAATCAGTTCATCCGAAGAGGAATTTGACTGGCGAAGTCCGAACGATTCAACAGTATTTCCTAGAGAAACAGTCGTTGAAGAAATTGTGTTCCCTCCTGCTGTCAGCGTAGCAAGGCCTGTATCGATATCGAAGACGATCATTACTGGCACGGTGTTACCAAAGGTAAAATCAGTCGGAAGAGTCGTTTCTGCAGTCGAAGAACTAGTCGCAATTCCGAGAGAAAAATCTCCGGTACCGGATGGAGCAACTATATCAGTGCGCGCCCGGAAGCCATTTCCCCCGTCTTTGAAATGAGCAAAGTATTCGTAATCGCCGCCCGCCACGGTCGCAGCAGCAGTCACGGTGATATCGAACGAAGCTGACACAATTCCAGTCGTATAAGAAAATCCGAACCCAAGGTTGGCATCCTCAGATCCGCTATCTTGCGAGACTTGGACGGCCCCGCCTGCAACCGTAAGAGTTCCGGCGTTTCCACTGTGGAGTGCCCAGTCGCCGTTGGGTACTAAAGCTCCGTCGGAATATGTAAAATCATCAGTTTTTACAATAGCTGCGGGCGCTAGAGCCGCGAGGCCAAAGAATATAGCAAAGTAGTGTTTCATAGCTTGGTTTTTAGTTACACAAATATTGAGAGCGGGTCGAGTGCCAAATATCCAATCTCGTTCACATTTTCTGATTAACATCAATTAAAACATCCTATATATATATTGAAAATCTTAAATACCAGTCTACGTCGTCACCGGCTTTGATGAAGCGAATGCCCCAAAATCCCCCTTCCCCGCCAGTAGTGGTATAATCCACGGTGGAATCCTCAAAGTCCTCAATCATCAAAACCGCTGCCGAGAGCATCTGAGTCGCTCCCAAAGCTTGCGACAACCCCAAGCCACCGCTACAAAACTCGCAATGCCAGTCCACGTCGTCACCGGTTCCGATGAAGGAAAAGTCTCCGAAGAAGCTTCCAAGCTTTTCGAGAAACTGAAGCCACCCGGGAGCGATGAATTTGCCAACGAAATCATCGAGGGCGCAGCCGATAACGCCGAGCACGCCTTTACCATTGCCAGTCAGGTCGTCGAAGGGCTCCAAACGATGGGATTCTTCGGAGGCGCGAAGGTCGTTTGGCTCAAGGGAGCCACCTTCATGGGAAGCGACCGCACCAGCGAAGCCGAGCGGGCGAAGACGGGCGTGGAAAGCATCCTAGATACCATCAAGGCAGGACTCCCCGACGAAGTCATCTTCCTCCTGAGCGCCACCGCCATCGACAAACGCCGTGCCTTTTATAAGTGGACCAAGGTCAATGCCGAGATTCGCAGCTACGATAAGATCGATGTCTCCCGCGAAGGATGGGAGGACCAGGTCGCCGTGCTCGTCGAGCGAGGAGCCTCGGAAAAAGGACTCAACTTTAATAGTGATGCCCTCAATCTCTTTGTTCAACTCGCCGGAGAGGATACCCGTCAGATCGGAAACGAATTGGAAAAAATAGACCTCTTTTTAGGCCAGGAACGTCGGGAAGTGACCCTCGATGACGTACAAACGATGGTTCCGCTCAGCCGAAAGGGCGTCATCTGGGAAATCTCCCGCGCCATCGAAGCGCGCCGGCCAACGCGCGCCATCGAACTCATCGACCAGCAGCTCACGAAAAACGAGAGCGCCATCGCGCTCGTGAAAGCCGCGATCATTCCCACCGTGCGTAACCTTTTCTTCGCCAAGCTCACTGAGCCCTATGGCTCAATCAACCGAGCTCCCAAGGGAATCCTCGCCGTCCTCCCCAAGAAAAAGGACGGCGGCATCAATACCTGGGGGCTCAAAATGGCGGCCAAAGGCGCCCGAGGCTTCACCCTCCCCCAGTTGCAACGTGGCCTGGAATCCTGCCTGAATGCCGACAAAGCACTCGTCACCTCCAGCCAAGACCACCGCATGGTCCTGCATCGCCTCGTAGTGGAGCTTTGCGCGTAGCACCGCAGGACGGTCCATCCTGGCTGTCCTACGGCACCCCTTACTTTGAGATTCCGAGAGATCTATATTTCAGATAACGTTTTCCCATGCGCTTACTTTCCTCCCTCGCTGCAGCCCTCACTCTGGCCAGCTGCGCCCCCACTTCTCCTGAGGCGGGACCAACCGCGCCCTCCCCTTCTCCTGCTGCAGATCCGACAACTCTCACTGAAGTCACTCCCCCACCCGGTCCCGTAAAACCCCTCATCACGATCCGCAACATGAGCAACCGAGACATCATGGTAGGCGTGCGCGGACCCGAGACTCAGATGATTTCCATCCCGAAACGCGCCAAGCGCACCATCTCGCTCCCCCCTGGAAATTACAAGTGGGCCGCCACTGCCGAAAAGACCGAAACACAGGTCGGCAGCAAGAGTTTCGCGCCCGGCCAGCAATACGTCTGGGATTTTAAATTGGACTAAGGCGCTTTTTCGTTCGCAAAAGGTTCGCATCTCTCTTGAATCCCCACCGTGACTGACGTTCGCGAAGCTCAACTCCAGGATGGCTCATTTGAGTTCCTGGCCATTTTCCTGGAGGGCTTGCCCTTTATCTTTCTGGGGACCTTGGTCAGCGGATTCCTGGGGACCTACCTTCCTCGAAACGCCTTCGAAAAATTTCTCCCTAAGAATCGCTCCGCCGCCATTTTGGTCAGCGGACTTCTAGGCGCGATTTTCCCGGTCTGTGAGTGCGCCGTCGTTCCCGTCATTCGACGTCTCGTCAAAAACGGTCTCCCCGCTTCCTGCGCCCTCGCCTACATGTTGGCCGCGCCCATTTTTAATCCGGTCACGGCCATCAGCACCTACAAGGCCTTCAATAATTCCTACCTCGTGTCTGGATCGCGCCTCGCCATGGGCTACCTCATCGCGGTCGCGGTAGGACTCATCATGGCCCGCGTCGCTCACAAACACTTCCTAAAGCCTTCCGCCCTCGAAGAATCCCACGAGCACCAGCACCCCCGCACCCTTTCCGCGGCGATGAACAATTCCTTGAGGGATCTCATGGATGTCGGGCTCTATTTTACGATCGGAGTGATCCTGACCTCCCTGCTTAAAACGACCGTCATCGATCCCACCTCCGACTTCTGGAAAGGCCTTGCTGAAAACTCCCTCGCCGCCACCCCCGCGATGATGATTCTCGCCTTCATCCTGAGCCTTTGCTCCACCTCGGATGCCTTCATCGCCGCCAACATCGGCAACTTCAAATACGGGCCCAAGCTTGCCTTCATGGTCTTCGGCCCCATGATGGATGCCAAGCTCATCTTTCTCTACTCCACCGTATTCCGCTGGAAGTTCATCCTCTTCCTATGCCTCGGCCTCTTCATCGGCAGCGGCGCGCTCTCGCTCTTTTTCGAACACGTGATTGAAGCCAACTGGAATCAGGAGGTGACGCCATGACCGCACTTCACACCCGTCTTTTTGGATTACTCGCCACGATCTGGGGCGGTGTTCTCATCTACTTTTATACTACGATGCGGGTGAAAGAATACCTCGCACCCGACTTCCATCACCTCATCATGATCGGCGGAATCGGGATTATCATCCTGGGTGTATATTCCCTGCTCAACCCCAGCTCCGAGACCGCTTGTGACCATGGCCACGCCCATCACGACTGCGACGGCCATGATCACGGACACGACCATGATAAGAACAGCGCCGACTGCCATCATGAGCACGAGGGCCACGGTCCGGGCATCACCTATGTCCTGACTCTCTTGCCACTCATCGGAGCCCTCTATTTCACCCAGGATAAACTCTCCAATCTTGGTCTGACCAAGAAAGGGCTCTACGAAATCCCGAACCTCACTGCTCCTGCTGACGCTCCTCCCTTCACCCGGGAGGACCTCGAAAAGCGAATTCCCAAAAATGCCAATGGCGAATTCCAACTCTCACTCGTAACGGCCTACTACGTCGCAGGCGATCGTGAAGTGGAAGGCATCTTCAACAATCTCCCGGTTGAGTTCGAGGGCCGCATCGTGGAGGAAAAGGTAAACAACGAAAATGGTTTCCGCCGTCGAATCTACCGCTCGATGATCACTTGCTGTGCTGCCGACATGTCGGTCGTCGGCATCTCCCTCGAGTTCGACGCCCCGAGCGCCGACCCACCTAATGAAACCTGGGTGAAGGCCAGTGGTATTCTAACCTTCGAGGATATCAAGGGTGACCGACTCCCCCTCCTAAAAGTCTCCAAGGTCGTGGCGACCGAGGAACCTTACTCCGAATTCCTTCTCCGCGAATAAAATGCCATCCCCGCTTTCCCCCCTTCGCGATCAACTTCTCGACACCGTCCTGGGCTCGAAAGAAGCGGTCGACCTCCTCCTCATCGCGCTTCTTGCACGAGGCCACGCCTTGGTCACAGGCCCTCCGGGAATTGGAAAAACAACGCTCGCGCACACTCTCGCAACCTCCCTAAGCGGACAATTTAAACGGGTCCAATTTACTCCCGATCTCCTGCCCTCGGACATCCTGGGATACAACCTCTGCCAACCCCAGACCGGCGAATTCAACTTCATCGCGGGTCCCGTGTTCGCCAATCTTTTGCTCGCCGATGAGATCAACCGCGCTTCGCCGCGAACTCAATCATCGCTTCTAGAAGCGATGAACGAAGGGCAGGTCACGATCGATGGTGAAACGCGCCCGCTCCCCAATCCCTTCATGGTTGTAGCGACGCAAAACGACAGCTCTTCCACCGGCACCTTCCCTCTTCCCGAACCGCAGCTGGATCGATTTTTGCTCTCGATCCCCATGAGCCTGCCGAATGACGACACCCAGCTCGCCATTCTCCGCTTTCATAGCGAGCAGCTTGAAAAAACCGAGGCCTCAAAAATCTTGAGCCTCGAGGAACTTCGCAAACTCCAAGACGAAAGCGCAGCGATGCCGGTCTCAGATAATCTGCAGCGCTACCTCCTGAGCCTCTGCCAAGCCGTGCGAACCGTGCTTGGAAATGATCATTCAATCTCGACTCGTGCCACGCTCGCTCTTCAGCGAGCAGCTCAAGCCAGCGCAATGCTCGACGGACAAAAAGCCGTTCTTCCCGACCACGTGCAGACCGTCTTCCCGCACGTCCTGCGTCATCGTCTCCTTTCGGAAGAAACCCCCGATCCGGAGAACTTACTCCTCTCTGCCATCGAACTGACTCCGGTCCCTTGATTGTTGCCTCCGGGCACCCTATCCTCCCAGAGATGCCCACCTTTATTCGATTTATCAAAAACCTCATCATCTGGACCCTGGTCCTGACGGTGGGTTCGATGATCGGAGGGTTCATCTACCTCAACCAAATCGGTTTCCCCGGACAATATGGTGAGTGGGTGCGTGAGGAACTTTCCCAGCGAGGCATCGAAATCGAGTTTGACTCCCTCCGTTTCAGCCCCCGAAAAGGTCTGATCGCTACCAAGGCCGAATTTTACGCAGAGCGTGGAGATGAAATGCCTCTGATAACGGCCGATTACATCTCGATCGACATCGATAAGTCCCTCGCGATTCGAGGGCAGTTTGAGCTAAGGGAAATACTCATCATCGGAGGAAAAACCCATCTTCCGATGGAGGAGGGTGACCACGCGCTTGAATTGGAAAAGATCAACGCAAAAGTCTTCATCCAAGCCGATCAAAGAATCAGAGTGCGTGAGGCAGTCGGAATGATCGAGGGTGTCAAAATCAAACTCACCGCTGATCTCAAACTACCTAAGCGAAAGGATGTCAAAACCCCGAAAAATGAGGGCCGCAGTGATCACATTCTCCGCGCAATCCTCACCGAACTGGAACGCTGGAAAATCCCCGGGAGCGCACCTCCGGAACTGTCCTTCGTTCTTCGGGGGGACCTATCTAACCCGGAAAGCATCCACACCGAGTTCCACCTCGAGGCGAACAACCTCGTTCGTAATAAATACTCCCTTGGAGCGCTTTCTCTTCATGGTGATCTCCGCTCCCAGCTCGTCACGATTGACAGCATCCTCCTCGTAGATGACACCGGCGAGGCCGAAGGCCAGGCCGACTGGGACTTGGCAAAGAAGAGCGGACGCTTTGATCTCACCTCCACCCTCCGCATTAAAGACTTCCTCTCATCCTGCTTTGGAATCGAAGTGCTCACAAAGCTCGAACAGGAAGAGGCTCCCGATATCCGGGCCGAGGGAACCATTTCCCAGAGGGAAGACCATTCCCTCTCCGTGCAAGCGATGGGGAAGGCTTACATCGGCCCCTTTACCTTCCTCGAGACAGCTTATGAAAGTCTGGAAAGCGAATTCTCCTGGCACGATGGAGACCTTTTCCTCCAGGAACTTAAAATAACGCACCCCAAAGGCGGCATCACCGGCGACTTCATGTCAAAGGGGGATCTCATCCGCTACCGCCTCCGCTCGAACCTTCCCCTCACCGCTTTTTCTCCCATGATCGTCGAGGACAGCGCCACCGACAAACTCCTCTCGCACTTCCGTTTTAAAGATGACTCCATCCTCGCTCTGGAAGTAGAGGGACAGATGCAGCGCAGTAACATGCGCAAGTGGTCTGCCGAAGGACGCATGCACAGCACCGGACTGAGCTATCGCGACATCTCGATGCACAGGCTCTCCTCCGACTTCGAAATCACCTCAGAGAAGATTGAGTTCTCCCGGGTCGACGCTCTCCTCAATGACGATCAAGAAAACGCACGACTGCGCTACGGGGGCAAACCGTCCCAACCGATCTTGACCGAAAAAATCCACCTTGATCGGAAATCCCTCATCACCACCGTGAGCAATTTACGAGGGACCTTTTGGCCCACGCCGATCGTGCGCGCCTTCGCTCCCAAGACGGCTCGACATTTAGAAGAAAATTACCGCTTCCACGAGCCACCGACCCTCACCCTTAATGGTGCCTTTACCGGAAAAATGGATCGCCCGCAGGACACCACCTTCAATATCGCGATACGCACCAAGGACCAAACCGATTACCCCTTCCTCGGTCGCGTTCTTCCGACGACTCAAATGCGAGCAGACGTCACCATGCGAGGCTACGATCTCGAAATCGACCGACTCGCCTTCGCCTCTCTCGAGGGGGTCGTCGGCGGAAAAGTGACCGTACAAATCAACCCGAAGAACATAACCCGCTACCAAGGCGAGTTGCAATGGGATCGCATTTCTTTCCCTAAACTCTCTAAGGTCTACCGCTTCAATGAGGTGGAAAAAGGCACTCTCAACGGACGCATCAGCTTCTCCGGTGGCGGTGGAGAACTCCGAAACTTCAATGCCAGGGGAGCTCTCGGATTGCGGCAAGGAAACCTCGCCTCTCTCCCCGCCCTCGGCCCCCTCTCACCGCTCATGGCAGGCATTCTCGGAGACAAACGTATGGGCTACGAGCGCGCCAAAGATGCCTCGGCCAGCTTCATCGTGAAGAAAGGTGTCTGGCAATCCAACGACATCGTGGCCGAGTCCGCCAGCATCGTCCTCACCGGCGACGGGCGGATCGATCTCGGTAGCAATAAGATGGACATGACCATCCGGGTCAACGCCCGCGGGCTGCTGGGCATCATCGCCATTCCACTCACCCCTTTCAAAGGCCTCTTCCAATTCAGGGGCACCGGTCTCTTCACCGAACCCCTTTGGAAAATGTCTCCCTTCACCAAACCTCGAAAGGGTAACGACGACGCCATTTTTAATGCGCTAGGCAAGCAACCCGCAGCCCGCGGAAAACAGGGGCCTTGATCCTAGTCCTTCGTCCAAGTCCGAAGATATGCCTTTAACCCCCACCCGGACGTGATCAGCCAGGTTGAAGGAAACAAAGAGATCTACTCCATAGCTGGGAATGCCTATTCGGATTAGTCCCATCGGTGGTGTAGCGAATCTCGGCTTCGGCAGGCGCTCCAGATGCAAGTCTGATGACCAGACTCGGGCGTGAGGTCAGGAGCTGGCTTTCCTCGTCTTCGGGGTCGGTGATTTTCTTGACTTCAACTTTGCGCTCAGCTTCGCGACCGGGAAGCTCTTGGAAGGTTTCTTTTTCGAAAAAGACGCGTATTTTTTGCGACTTCACCGCGTTACCTTGATAAGGTAATGATAGTTGTCTTCTTTTAAGAGGACGGGTTTTGCTTTAGGATTGGCAGCGCACAGGCCCTCGAAGTGGGTGTTGGTGAGATAGTATGCCATGGCCGCAAGGAAAGCCGGCTACTGATTTGTCGACTCGCCAGCTCGATAACCTCGCACCCCTCCATCTTAAATCACAATCAAAGAGGCGACCCAGAGCGCTCAGTTCATACCTGCCAGGGCGTTCTGTGGATCTATCGCAATGGCACCCTCGAACTGTTTCTTTGCCTCATATCTAGCCGCCCAGTGCCTGCCAACATGGCACCAAAGTCGATGTGGATCGCTGCTTCCGCCGGCGAAAATCGAAGCGCTTCCCTGTAGTGGTGTTCTGCCTTTCCCGCGTCCTTTGCTTCAAAGAACTGCCGAGCGAGCGAGCGGTGCTTCCGGCCGAGTTCGGATTCGAGATTCCCCCAGTGAGCCCATCGCATCTCAACGCGAGCTTACCGCCACACGCACATACAATTTTCCAGATGATCCAAAAGACGGCGCAATCGCCCAAGTCTCGATGGCGGTTCCGTCACCCTGGCTCGTCGAATCAATCATTGTCGCTTGAGCAGTCGTCCAATTCCTCAAATCGGTTGAACTTTGAACTTCGATGAGCACGTCGTCAGCGGCAAGATTTCTAGGGAACATAAACAGCAATCCACCCGCGACGTCCGGATCAGCGCTTGCCTCGATCTCAGGCGAATCGACTCCCAAAGCGTGCTCGAGGAAGTTCGATAATCCATCACCGTCGTCATCTCCATCAGGATCACCCGAGAAATCGACGCTGTCACTCGATCCCGGATTGCCACCCACTGCGGTGCTCGATCGCCAGTTGGAACCCAGTGCATGATCCGGGTTGGTGCCCGGTGCGATCAGAACCATACTGAAACTAGCTCCATCAGCGGCGGTCGGCCACGGGAGAGTGTCGTCGTAGGCGAACCTGCGGATATCGCTATTCGAAGCATCAATCAGGGCAATCAGCTCTCCGCCGTTGGAAAGTTTGTTGGTATCAGCGATCCCATACTCGCCGGGGAGAAGCATCGCGGCACCCCCTGGATGGCGGTTGAGGAATCCGGCGCGGTTTCGGGCGATGAAAACCCTTCCACCAACCGGGATAACGCTTGCCGGTAGCGCATAATTGATGCCGCTGGTGAACTGTGCCCCATTGAGGTCCACTTCGCTGCTTCCGATGTTCATCAGCTCGATGAACTCGAAGGCATCATCGGGGAAGCCCGCTGAAATCTCGCTTGGGGTCGGGGAACTCGGATGATACATGATCTCCGAGATCGCAAGATTCGCCGCCGAGGCGGGTTCGATGGAACTGGTATTATTGACAGTGATGGTGTCGGTGCCGATGACTTCCCCTGAGAAATTGAGGGCCTCGATCGTGATGGTGTTGGCGCCAATTGCGACAGGGACGGTGAGTTGCCAACTATTATTGTCAGTCCAGGTCGCACCGAGTTCACCGCCACCGGCGAGCCTAAAGCTGCGCACATCGACCCAACCCTCGCCGGCGAGGGACGCGGAGCTGCCATTCACGGTGTGCGGATTCGCAGTCGTGAAACTGAACGAGATCGGCGCTACCCG
>ENA-OSJC01003841-OSJC01003841.1-marine-metagenome-genome-assembly--contig:-NODE-3841-length-10565-cov-5.983696_pt1 | contig 10565 bp, 10 predicted proteins | sample MGYA00237885_ERZ534234 | MGnify/ENA primary metagenome ERZ534234 (study PRJEB26413, sample SAMN06343907) | marine metagenome | isolation source: coastal waters | place: Atlantic Ocean: West Antarctic... | reverse complement strand
ACCCAATATAATCCGCCATTAGAAAGTGAATGTTCCAAATAACGATTCACAAATTGTAAATCTTCTTTGATAATTGCTTTCTCTCTATTAAGAAGCATTTTGTCGTTAGAATAGAGAGGGGATTTACTCCAAGATCCCCAAAAATCACAAGTTGCGACCACAATTTTCCCTCGTGTCTCTCTCTTCGTCTCTTCCAAATGAATATAAGCATCGTCCATGCTCTCAAGAAAGAACGAAAGAGCCTGATCTCCCCACGACTCCGCGAGGTCAAAATGACGTTGCTCATCGGGGACAGGATGACATTCAATCACGGGGTGTTTTAATTCCCTCAACTCATTCAGGATATCAACTGTTCCCCAGTCCTTGCGAATCGTCGTTTCCCTGCGAAATCTACTATTGACTTTCCCTAGTCTTTTCCTTTCAAAAAGCGCAGCGCAAGAGACTCGGTCTAGCATGCAACATTCCAAGGTAGACAGAATACGAGTAAAAGGTGACATGTTTTTCTCCAACGAGTACCTACCTACTGATGCACGCTCCTCCTCGGTGTGTGGGTTGTCTGGGAAGCGTCGTCCAGGTCTAGTAATCATTGAGTCCCCGTGCTCGTCCCATCGCTGCGTCAACTTGATGTCCAAGAGCAAATCCCTTGGTCCATGCTTCCTTGACCTGAGAAGAGGGAAAAGGACCTCATCGATGAAAGATGGATCTAACTCTTGACCGATCTTCTGTCTGAAGAGCTGCTGAACGAGGCACGCCATTATTTTTTCTCTCTTACAAGAGGTCTTAGTAGTATATTTAATGATTATCCTCTGTATCAAATCAAATTTATGAACAAAAAATTTAATACAACACGATCCCTTATCTTGATCACATCGCCCATTCTCTCGCGACCAGCACTGGTTGGAACTCGCATCGCGGGTTTCCGCCCCAAATAGGATGATCACCCTTCTTAATTAAATAATCCAGAAACCCATTTACAAACTTGCTCCTTAGGCGGAGACTCTTCTCTTTCTCTTTTCGCCAATAACCGGATATATCAGGGATTGTATCATCTTCTTCAAGAAGAAGGAAAGCATTCTCGTACCGAAACCAGGCAAACCCATCTGAGAATAGATCACACTCTTCCTCCAGTTCATATCCTTGATCATTAGGCTCGTATCCCATCTGAGGATATTTTAGTGAGCGCAACTCGTTCAGGATATCAACTGATCCCCAGTTCTGCTTGTGCATCTTCTTCCTACGAAACTTGCTCCCGTGCCTTCCTTCAGTCAGACGATCCTCCTGACCACAACTTCTCAGCATTCCGAGATGAGTTCGTCCGGAACACGCTTTTGCAAAGGGCGGCACCTTTCCCGGAACCATCTGTGGTCGGTTAGCGGGTGCGATGTAGCCCATTATCAGCGGATAAACCTTGATATTTTGGACCATCCTGATGTCCAAATGCAGAGAATAAGGCAGGTACATCCGTTTGAAGAGAAGAGGGAAAAGGACCTCGGCAACGAGAGAGACATCCAACTCTTGACCGATCTTCTGCCTGAAGAGTTGCTGCACGAGGCACGGGGACATTTATGTTCTCTTTTAAAGAGGTATTAGTTATTGTTTGTTAAGTTCATAAAAAAGAATCAAATTTACTAATGAAGTTAAAGGAGTTAATTAAGTTGGTTCTGAACCTCGTCATGCTGAGATGACTCCACAATACTTAGAATACCCGCCGAGGACGATGCGGTCCATCCGCTCCAGGTAAGACGCTTACCTGTAAGAAGGACATCATCCAGAAAATTCTTCACAAATTGAGATCTACTATCAATCAAGACGGCATTTTGGCGACTATGATCTACTCCCCAACGAATAGTTGCAGGTAGAGAGTTATCCTCTGAAAGACTAATGTAAGCATCTTCAAACGAATCCGGTTCCTCAATAACGTAGGGTCTGGGGTTGTATCCCACCTTAGGATAGTTGAGTCCCCGCAACTCGTTCAGAATATCGATTGTTCCCCACTCATCATTGCGGAGCTTCCTCCGACGAACCTTACTTGTACGTTGTCCGACGGGGAGGTAGCTTCCAGAAAGAGTGGCGAAGTATGTCCAGTATTCGGGAATAGGAGTAAAGGTTGGAACTCTGAAATGCCTCGCCTCGCGACGCGCATAATCGGTGATAATCAGTGTATCCGTCGCCAACTTAATGTCCTGGAGCAACTCCTTAGGCCCGTGCTTCTGTTTGAAGAGAAGAGGGAAAAGGACCTCGTCAACGAGATTAGAGTCCAACTCTTGACCGATCTTCTGTCTGAAGAGCTGCTGAACGAGACACGCCATTTATGTTCTCTTTTTAAGATATCTTAGTATATTTGATGATTATCTTCTGTAAACAAATCAAATTTATTAAAAAAAATGCCTCTTTCAAGAGGTCTTTGTTGCTATGAACGGGATTCGAACCCGTGCTGTCTAACGTAAATGACATAATTCAGTGACAATTTCAAACTTTCACCCAAGCAGACACCAGATTGATCAAATCTTCGGTCCACAAACGATTCAGAAAGAACTTATATGAATAATATCAACCACAGGGCGGGTTACGCCCCTGCCTTAACCACTCGGCCATCATAGCTGATAATATCTTGTTTCTCCAACCGCCGATGTCTTTCATCGTTGGCCAAACGAATCCAAACATCTTTGATAAGAGACACATGATATAGTTGCTTAGGGCAACCACTCCGTCTGAGGAAGGATTCGAACCTTCAACCGCGTCTCCCAAGGGACCCGCTCTACCTAATGAGCTTCATCAGACTGGTGATAATGGCGGGGCTTGAACCCGCGACCTCTGGCTCATAAGACCAGTGCTCTAACCAACTGAGCTACACTATCAATTGCCTCTCCTAAAGGACTTTGGATGCTTTCTTAAAAGAAAGACTTTACGCCAGCGACGGGTATCGAACCCGCTATCCGCCGTTTCCGGAGGAACTCCCCACAAATTGGTTTAAACACCATACATTCTCACATCTTTCATCCAATAATACCCGCTTCGGAGTATCTCCCTTCCAATGTAAAGTCTCAGCAACTCCGCAAACACAACCCTATCAAGGCGTCCCAAGAGAGGACCGTGTGTTTGGAGAAACCTTCCTTCGCAATATAGGAAATATAAGACGAATCTTACTTCTTGAATGAATTCAGCGAGCTGCTTCAGGTAATCGTTGAGAGACGTGAACCATACACGCTTCACTGGCTAGTGCCTTTCCTAAAGGACTTTTGTGATAATGGCGGGGCTTGAACCCGCGACCCCTGGCTCATAAGACCAGTGCTCTAACCAACTGAGCTACACTACCAATTGCCTCACCTTGGCACTACAATGGATAATATTGTGTGGCAAATCAAATTTTTTGTTTTTTTTGAGATTTAAGAACTTATATGATGTTCCTACTGATTCAGTATCTCTTCTAGGGACCATACCGATATTCCTTTTGTTCGGTTATACCAATAGAACCTTTGAGTTCTGGGCGACCATTTCTTTTCCCACCCCCAACCGCCCATGGTAGATCCATTTTGGTATGGCATCTTGTGAATTATATTACTTACTCTTCCGTAATTTAAATCAAATTTCTTAGGACTATAATTGATTCACATGACCATTTAAATTTGATTTATGTATGATTTTGTTACATCAACACAACTCAAAGAACAACGATGGCTTCCTTTTCTGATTCAGACAAGTTCATGTTCGTCGCTCAAGACGACGGTTTCCTGACTCCAGTTCACTATCGTGAACTCGGTCAGAAAGAAGGATATCTTTACTCCAAGAAGGTATCCTGGGCCGATGCAACGATCAACAACGTTCCTCTGGAACAAACTTTTCGCTATGAAGATGAAATTGAATACATCCTGAACACATCAAATGTTTCACCCGGAGGTTACATCGTTGTAAACGAAAGACCTTCTCAGTCCATCTCTACAGAGGAAGACATTCCGCAGATCCATCAGAAGAAGAAGTGGTTGAACAGACTAGACAAGATGACACTCCAACCGATGACGTTGCCGCAAGCAAAGAAGAAGAAGAAGGGTCACCAGCGTTTCCCAATCAAACCCAAGACCGAGGTAAAGAAGGAGGCAGATCATCATTCCTCCGATAAGTTCCAAGAACTCATTGATACGAAAAGTTCCGGAATTCTTGGATCTTTCATCTATAAGATCCAGTATAAGGACGGTTATGAAAAACGTGTCTCTTGGGATGATGGAGATTGGCGGGGAAACAACGTGAAAAAGGAAGTGAGATATATCCCCAAATACAAGGAAAGGACATACTGCCCACCTGAGCACTGGCTAACCCCTGTTGTTCAGTGGAAGAATATCTGGCTTGAGATGGATGAGATTGAGCGCGGGTACAAGCGAGATTATGTTTATGTTTCAGAAGGTGAATTGTGCCCAGATTCAGCATCTATCATGGGTCCGGCGATTTATTTCTTTGAGACCCCCTGCGACAATACCGAAGAATATGAAAAGCAGTGGGTCAAAGCAAACAAGTACTGGATTACCGGAAACCTTCATAACAACCACACCCACCGCTGGCTAGAAATCAATGATTCGTCCCGTCTATCGGACACTTCGTATCTTGAAAGAGTAGAAAAAGAATATCTTAAAAATCCGAGCGAAGAAACTCTCAATAATTACCAAGACGGGTGGCGACTAACACAGCCCGGATATGAGGGTTATTACCGGAGTGGGACTGAAGGTTGGATATTTAAGATCTTTCCATCATACCATCACGAAGCCGTTCCCCATCCCCATCTGTAAAAAAAATTAATCATTCTTATCATTCTATATCATTATTTTTTATGATAATTTTCTATGAATTGAATCCATTCATCGTTTTCTTCACTGATAACCCTATACTTACCCTTCTCTACAAATTCTAAATAACCTTCTTTTCTTAACTTCTGCAAATTAGCCCTAATTGACGCCGCACAGCTTGTACTTTCATCAAATTTCAGTTCAAGATTGTGTAATGAACTCCTATAAAATTCCTGTAATGTAAAATATCCGAGATCATAATTATTCTTCTCAATTTCTCGCCTGATTGCTTGTTTCCAAGACATTGTTTTGATTTACTCAAATTGGATCTTATCAAATTTATTGATTGTAAATTGTAAGATAAAGTTCATAAATTCCCTCTACGTTTCCTGTCCCAAAAACGATAATCTGATTGTGTTCGGGATTATCCTTGTTCAGAACCCGATTCAGTAGGATATCAATCTTAGAATAGATTTCATCGGTAAGTTCCTCTCTGTAAATGCGAGACTTGTGAATGAAATACAGAAGACGAAGATGTTCTTCTTTTTTTACACCAGTCCTTAGCCTCGGAACATTCAGAAGAATTTGAGAATATTTGTTTAGACATTCCTTTGTTTCCGTAATACAGATGTCTCGCTGTGATGGTGTCGGCAAGTTAGGGTCAGACCAGATCTTAAATTCTTTCAGTGCTGTCTTGCCAGGACGAATCGGGTATTCAGATGTTCTGACCATGTGAATGATAGTTCCGATGATTTCATAGTGACCAAACCTATGAATCATACCAGGAGTTAATCCTAGACCACCATCCCTTGCCTTATCATTGAACAGAGATTCAAAATAAGAGTAAATATGCGCGATCTCACGCGTAAGAGGATTATCAGGTTTCGCATGGATCAACTCTCCATCCTTGAGCTTAACTCCCTCCTGAATAATCATAAAGAATTCTTGGCATTGCTCTCTGGACCAATCCCGAGTCTCAGTATAAGAGATCTTCGTATTTTTGATCTTACGTTTATCACTATCAGATAAGTCCGAATACTTGATACTTTCATCGTCTTCGTTTATAAATGAAATTTCATCATTCATAAACTTGAAGATAGTCTTAATCCTATTCTGACCATCCATAATATATTGTGTCCCGGTATCCGTATCAATATTAATAACCTGTCCGAATAAAGGGACGCCTCGTGACAGTGACTCTAGATATGCTTGTTGTTGTGACTTGGACCAGACATATCCCCTCTGATAATCGGGTGTCATGAGTTCTCCATCGGTCAATAGATTAAAGCATTCTCCGATGCTCATTTTGGTTACTTCAGAAGTTCCATATGGATCGCTTGAGAAAAATGCCGACATTTTAATTATACTATAATTGAATCTATTTAGGCTTAAATCAAATTTTTTTTTGTTTAAATTCATTAATTTCATGTTTATACAATTCAATATCTTCTTTCACATAATCAAGATACCCTAATTTTAACGAATCAATAAAAGATTTCCCTTGTTTCAAGTATTTTATCATATGTGATGGATCTTCGTGTTCCTCAAGATATTTCTTTTCATCCTCTTTTAAATCATCAAACCATTTCATATATATCTATACTCTTATTATTCAAATAAATTTGATTATTTAAATGATTATTGATCACTAAACATAAAAATGGATTTTGGAGAACTAAAACAAAAATCGGTTACTGATCTCAGAGAAATATGCCGGAGTGACCGGTTGAAATACAAGAACTTTTCCTATCATACAAGGAAATCTGATCTGATTACTTTTATCATTCGTCAAAATAGCGACACCCACCCTCCTCCAACACCGGAAGTAATCTCAAATCTATATGATATTTTTGAGACAGAAGAAGAAAAAGATGAGAGATACACGGAGATGTATATGGACAAACCCCATGATGATGAGATACACGATTTAGTTAATTCGTTGCAATCCAAATATAACGAATCAAACGTAATCTTTGATAGTCACAATGATCCTAATAACGATATCATTTATAGGGGAAATAAAGGGAAATATATTTCTCAATATAATTCATTGGGAGAAAATGGAGAAATGATATTATATCACGGGACAAATGGTGATAATCTTATGAGTATTCTTTCCGATGATTTCAGATTAACATCTAATCCTGTTCATGGTTCTCTATTCGGAAGAGGTATCTATTTCACCAACGATATAGAGAAGGCGATTTATTACTCCGAGAAAGGTAAGACCACTAAATATGTTATCGTATGTATTGTTCATGTCGGGGATATTATCAAGGGTCATCAAAATATGGATATTCATCCACTAATGCCTGAGAATCATAAACGCTATGACACCTCTGTCGATAATATTCGGGATCCGAAACAGTTCATCAAAAAGAAGAATGGAACATATAATATCCTTGGAATTATCACGATTGAAGACTACAAGCCTCATGCAACTTCGCGAAGACCATCGCCAAATACTTCATTCAAGATAAAGAATACATTATACGAAGATATCATTCTATATTGGGTACCCGACATATATGTCCGCAGTCTTCATCTTATTCCTAATAATGAGATTAAAAAGCACTGTAAAAGATTAGATAAAATAAGAGGATGCAATGTCGCCCACGAATATTGCGAGTTTTCTTTTAGCAGAACTCAATTATCATTCAAAGGACATACATTCATATGTGTCATCCGGAATAATCGTAATATCGTTAAGATTTTCACTTCTGAGACAAAGAATGAATTAATTATCCTCTAATTTCTCTTTTATCATTCGTGATAAAAATCCATATAATTTATCATCATATTTCCTCCATTCATACAAAGAGCAATTTAAAATATTATTGGTTGGCAGGGTAGGACAACTTAACAGATTCATTAATAGATTCCTCACCTGATAGGAAAATCCGGTTTCATTGTAAAAATCTAAATTATGATCTTTAGTAGCGATCCAATTATTCTCATCAGTAATCCATGAAGAAATATGGAGCTCACCATGAAGACCATTAAAACCATATTGTACTTCAGTTGCTCTGAAATATCCTGATGAAATTGTTTCCCATCTCTCACTATGATATTCTAATGCTTCTTTTTTTTCAATATGATTCTTATAAGAAACGATTTTATAACGAAGTTCATTAATCGGCATTACTCTTGATAAGGATAATAATATTTCTTGATTCGTTGTTAAGGGATAATTCATTTAAATTTGATATTATTGTATTCTTCTATAATTAGATTATGTATCGCGATACACTTATCCAATTAATTCTAAAGGAATTTTTAAGTGATATTTATTTATGCCGATATCTATTTGATATGATATTGACCCTAGAAAGAGATTATTCTTTCCCTTTCCATCAGATTAAACTGAAACCTTCATTATATGATATCAAATTATTCTATCCAGGATTTCTTAAAACTGCTCTCTTTGAAAGATTTATCTATGATGAAAACCAGTGTCTTGATCCCGGTTATACAGTATATTCCATTCAACCACTGACCAAATGTGGTCATTTTGTAATATGGAATAGCTTACCTCCAGAAAGAATAACAGATTATGAAGACCCAATTGATTCAAGCGGTATCTTTATCGTCAATCATCTTGATAGGACTGATAGAAAAATGATTCAATATCTTAATAAAAAAGTTAACGACTTTGTAAAACAGGGGTCAATCATCTCACTTTGGTATGATTTTGAGAATCAAGAATTTTCAAATCTCTAAATCACTCATATACTTAGACATTGATTTAGCCCATGCTTTCCCTCTTCTAGTTAAACGTTTCATAGGCAGATTTCTTCTTTTTTTTGTTCTCTTAGACTTCTTCTTGATCTTGGTCTTCCTCTTCTTGGTCTTGGTCTTCTTCTTCTTCTTTTTTCTCTTCTTTGTCTTCTTTGTCTTCTTTGTCTTCTTTGTCTTCTTCACTTGAGCTTTCTTCTCTTCCCCACAAGATATCAGATTACTGCAATCAAATAAAGCCAATTCGCCCATATCACTGACTTGAACACCATCCACAAACTCTGACCATACAGACTGTTTACCCTGAGGAACCATCCATCCTTTTACACCTTGTTTGGTGGCAACTTCATCGGTTTCATTAAGACACATCATCTTTAATAATATCTGATCCAATCCATAAATACTTAATCTTTGATTTGTGATATCAGGTCCAAGTAGTACTGGACCCAAGTCATCGCCTATCTTGATATATTCTTGGACTACATCTTTGAAACTCTTCGCATCGGGTGTCATTATCGTTTGGCTCGCAGTTTTTCCATCAAAAACTAAATTAGCATCGTCTTCTATTTCTGAATGAATTGCTTTCAGGAAAGCAAGTTGTTTCTCAACATTATAAGAACCTGATCCAGTTAAAAAACTATAGAGAGAATTTGCTTTCATTGATAAATCACCTGGACCGAACAGATTCATAATATTATCCATCTTACCAACGAATTCAACATCGGCATCCTTAATCTGAAATGGATATACAGGACCCATCAAATCCCATAAATCAATATCAGATTTGGTCATGAATGTTTTTAATGAAGAACCATAGGATAATGCTCTTTCTTTATCTTCGCTAAGCCATAACATCTTATTGGTCCGACATGGTTCTTCTGGAAATAAACGCATGTATTCTGAGATAGATTTACATGGGAAAGATACTGTTTTATATAATTTTGTATTGATCGGTATAGTAGTCATATATAATAAATCAATATAAAATTTGATTATTTGAATTTAAAAACTATTTGAAAATAAATATTAACAATGTTTCCGATTTCAAAACAGTATATCAATTGTCGGTGTGGTCTTCATTTGAAAGAATATCAAAAAACTGATCCAGATGATCCAGATAGATCAGGTATCATTGATAGTAAAGGTAAATTTACTTCATGTAGTAATCACGTACATATTACAAAAAAAAAATATGATGAAGTTATTCCCCAAATTATTGATGAATTTTTAAATTCGGGTTTTTATGAAACTGAAAAATATTTTCAAAAAGAGATTGATATCAATAAAGAATATAAATCGTTAATGAAAGATACGGTTGATATTGATAAAATCTCAGCACAAAAAACAAGTAAATCAAACGCCATTATTAGAAAATATATGCCTCATCTTCATGAGGTTGAAGATTATAACGGCAATAATATTCTGAAATTATGGACTGAAGAGAAACTTAAAAAAGCATTTAAATCTCTTGATAAACCTAATAGGACGGTCAATAGCCAATTATCTGAAATAAAGAGAGCAATTAAATTCAACCCTGTAACAATCTATTCCCCAATTATGACAAAATCAATCGTTAAAGAATTAGATTGCAAGACGGTGTTTGACCCATGTATCGGATGGGGTGGTAGAATGATTGGGACTACTTGTTTAGGGGATGATTATCATTATACTGGATGTGAGCCATTCAGTAAAACATTCTTAGGTTTAAGAGATATGGCAAAAGATATTGGTCTGGAAAAACAAGTTGATATTTATCATTCTCCAGTTGAAGATATGCTAGACGTACTCAATGAAAAACGATTTGATATGTGTTTAACAAGTCCGCCTTACTATGATCTGGAAGTTTATTCACATGAAGATTCACAATCAATTAAACAATACCCTTCATATGATGAATGGTTAAATAAATTCATTAAACCTATTATTGATTTTGTCTGTTCTCATGTTACAAAATATAGTTGCTGGTCTGTTAAAAATATTAAAACCGATAAAAAATATAATCTGTTAGATGATGTCATTCAGATTCATCTGGACAATGGTTGGATATTAGATAGA
>ENA-OSJC01003839-OSJC01003839.1-marine-metagenome-genome-assembly--contig:-NODE-3839-length-10567-cov-4.872927_pt1 | contig 10567 bp, 10 predicted proteins | sample MGYA00237885_ERZ534234 | MGnify/ENA primary metagenome ERZ534234 (study PRJEB26413, sample SAMN06343907) | marine metagenome | isolation source: coastal waters | place: Atlantic Ocean: West Antarctic... | reverse complement strand
ATTGACACTATTGTAAGTCGGTTACGTCACAAACTTAGTAATCATTTTAAGGGTGAAATTATTCAAAGCGTAAGGGGTAAGGGATACGTTCTCCTTTTAAAAAATTGACAAAAAAAAACTCCATTCTTAATTGGATAACACCAAAAACTGTTGTTGCCAGAATGACCTCTGTGCTTTTTATTGGGATCCTTGTGGCACAGGTTTTAAGTGTTTTATAGTTAGTTATCTTTTGATTGGAATTGTGGAATTGAAATAAATAGACTTGTTCCTTTTTCATCTGAATTTAAAGTTAGAGTGCCATCATGAAGTTCAATAATTGTTTTAGCTATCGATAAACCTAAGCCACTACCTCCGTTATTTGATTTAGAATCATGAAAAAATCTATCAAACACATTTCCAAGTAATTCTGGTTTAATTCCTTTACCGTCATCTTTAATTAATAACTGAACAGAATTAGATTCTAATTTAAGCTCAACAATAATTGATCCGCCATTTGGACAACCATACAATAGGGCGTTATCTACTAAATTATCAATAGCCTCACTTAAGAATGTTTCACTCCCTACAATATAAATTTGACTTTCATGACACATTAAAGATAGCTTAACTTTTTGTTTGTCAGCTATTAATGCAAATTTAGTTAATATTTCTTGAGTGATTTTTACAAGATTTAATTTCTTGAATTCAGATTTGATCGATCTCTGAGAAATATGCTCCATCGAAAGTAATTGTTGAGTGAGTCTAGAGGTTTGTTTTGCAGCCTCTGCTACATCCCTTACTCTTATCTTCATACTTTCAAATGTTGTTGATCTTTCAGCCGCCTCTGCTTGGCTTTGAATTCCTGCTATTGGGTTTCGAAGCTGATGTGCTGCATTGGCAATAAAATCGTCTTTCTCTGTAAAAGCTTTTCTTAATTGAGAGAATAAATTATTCATCGAGCTTAGAAGGCTTGATACTTCCTTGGGCACAGTTCGTTTTATTTCACTAAGGTCATCAGCAGATCTTTTTCTTATTGCAGCTTGAAGTTCGAGAAGAGGTTTGAGTCCAAACTGAACACCAAACCAAACAATCAAAGCCGTTGAAATTAACATGATTATCATGGTTACAAAGGCATCGCTAGCAAGCTCTAAAAGTAGTTGTCTTTGTCCAATTCTGGTTTGCCAAACGTAAATATTAACCCATCCAGGAATTTCCATAGAAGAAATAAATTCTCTTGAAAAAATTACCCTGACAGATTGATCGTGATAAATAGAGTCATAAAAAATTGGTTGGTAAGGTTTAATTTCAGACTCTTTAGGTATTAAAGGTGGGTTAGAATAGCCCACAAAAAGAGTATTGCTTTCATCTCTAACCTGATAAAAAGTTTGATCATTTAAGGAGTCTGTTAACGTCTCTAGAAGTTGTTCAGTTAATAAGTCACCGTCACTAAGAACGGTATCCCTTAAAATTACCTGTGAGATGGTATGAAGAAGATTGTCATATATTTCTTGGGATTTTTTTTGCGAGTCAAAATAAAGAGCAACCGTGCCGACGGATACTATCAATACTAGTGGCAGTATTATTAAAAAAAGAAGTCTACTTCTTAAAGATAGAGTATTTTCATCCATTATTTAAGTTTGTCATCCATCATATAACCGATTCCTCGAGCTGTTGTAATTTGAATGTTGTGATTAGCAAGAGTTTTTCTTAGTCGAGATATACTTATCTCAATTGCATTCATATTGATATCTGATCCAACTCCATATTGAGTATCTGCAAGAAACGATTTGGAGATGTATTGACTTTTTTTATTTAATAAAATTTCAAATAAAGTTAACTCTCTTCGATTGAGTGTTAACTCAGAATCTTTGAAGTAAAGCCTTCTAGAGATTCTGTCATATTGCAAATCACCGATTCTCTCTTTTTTAGGAAGTAAAGCGGGATTTCTTCTAGATAGAGCTCTTATTCGGGCTTCTAACTCATCCATTTTGAAAGGCTTTACTAGATAGTCATCAGCTCCTGCATCAAGCCCAATAACACGATCTTTAGTAGATCCACGGGCGGTTAGAATAATGATCGGAAAAAGTTGCTTTCGTTTTCTAATATTTTTAGTTATTGAGATTCCATCTAAGGATGGGATATTGATGTCAATAATAGCTAAATCAGCACCCTCAAGAGTAAGATGTTTGTCAGCTAAGCTGCCATCAACAAAAAAATCAACAGAATGCCCCTCATCTAAAAGTACTTTTTGAATTCCTTCAGCAAGCATTTTGTGATCTTCTACTAGTACAATTCGCATATTATTAGCTAGATAAATATCCAGTATATAAAAAAAGTATAAATGAATTTGTATTTATAAAAGAGCATATTTATAGTCTCGACAGTCTTTTGACAGTATTTAGGACTAGAATAGTTTTAGATTTGTTAAAAGTTTGAAAATTTTCTGCATCCCCTATATGATGAATGCAAGATGAAGAATATCCGTAAAATCAAAATTAAATCTCTAATTTCTACTTTTATTGTTCTACCTTTCTTATTTTTGCCAAACAGTTCTTTTGCAGAAATAGATTTCAGCGGAAAAACAATTGAATGGGTAGTACCCTTTTCTCAAGGTGGTGGTGCAGATGCGATAGCACGATTTTTTTCCCCATTACTCGCTGAAAAATTGCCAGGTCAGCCAATTGTGGAAGTAGTCAACATGCCGGGCGCAGGCTCAACCAAGGGTGCAAACTGGTTCAGCTCGCTAGCACCCACCGACGGTTCAGTTATTTTTTCAACTTCTGGTTCTACACAATTCCCATTTTTATTAGATGACCCACGCGTCAAGTATGATTATGACGACTGGGAAGTAATTTTAGCTTCTTCAACTGGAGGAGTTGCATACCTTCCAAAAGATTTAGGGATATTATGGGAAAAAAATCCAAAATCCATTTTAGATATAGATTTTGTCTTTGCTTCTCAAGGACCAACTCGACTTGACCTTATTCCATTGCTTGCTTGGGATATGTTGGGAATGAAAGTTGAGCCGATATTTGGCATCAAGGGTCGAGCCGATGGTCGTCTGATGTTTGAACGTGGCTTTGTCAATATTGACTACCAAACGTCTTCATCTTTTTTGGCAAAGGTTATGCCTCTTGTTGAGAAGGGTGAGGCTATTCCAATAATGACTTGGGGAATCTTGGATGATAATGGTTCTATTATTCGAGATCCAAATTTTCCTGAAATTCCAACCTTTAGAGAGGTTTATGTTCAAATTCATAACAAAGAACCCTCTGGGAGTAATTGGGATGCATGGAAGGCATTTTTTATTGCAGGTTTTACTGCGCAAAAAATGGTTGTAATAAATAAAAAAACAAATCCAGAGATTATTAAAGCTTATTCAAAAGCCTTTGAGTCGATTATAAATCAAAAAGACTTTATTGAAATTTCTGAAAACTTTCTGGGAATATATCACCAAGCAACTGGCTCTAAAGCTACTAAGTTCAAAGAAACTGCTACTCAAATTGACCCTACAGCAATTCGTTGGATTAAAGACTGGCTAAATCAAAGTTACACTCTTGAGTTATAGTTAAAATTAATTTGTATTCAGACAGCTTTCTGACAGGGAGTATGTCTATTATTGATTATTGCTAAATTCGAAAAAGTGTAAATATACTTTTTTTAGCATTCTACTTAATAATAAGTAGAATTAAATAAAGGAGTTTAATTATGAAAAATTTATTTATTAAAGTCTTATCCTTCTTGTTTATCTTAGGTACTCTTTCCACGTCAGCAATTGCGGTTGATAAACTGCATTTTGTTGTTCCTGGTGGTGCTGGAGGTGGATGGGATGGCTGTGCAAGAGGTACTGGCGAAGCTTTAGTTAAGTCAGGCCTTCTTGAATCAGCATCTTTTGAAAACATGTCTGGCGGTGGTGGCGGTAAGGCACTAGCGTGGATGATTAAAACGAACCCTGCAAATACAATTATGGTGCAATCAACACCAATTGTACTTCGTTCGATTATGCGTCATGACGGATATAAGTCTGATAGTGCTACAAGTGGTGTTTTGTCTTATAAAGATGTAACCCCAATAGCAGGTATTATTGGAGACTTTGGCGCGATTGCTGTTGCAGCTAATTCGCCTTACCAGTCATTCGCAGAGGTTGTAAGCGCTTATAATGCTGATCCTAAATCTGTCAAGATGGCAGGAGGCTCGACTCGTGGAAGTATGGACCATTTGATTGGTGCTCTTGCATTTCAATCTGCAGGTGCTAATCCAAACAATGTAGTTTATATTCCTTATGATGGTGGTGGTGAGGCTCTAGCTGGTTTGCTTTCAGGCGAAACTCAGGTATTGTCTACCGGCTTCAGTGAAGCTCTTGGTGCTGGTGACCAGGTACGTATCTTAGGAATCACTGCTAATGATCGTTCAGCTGATGCTCCAAGTATTCCAACACTTAAAGAGCAAGGCTATGATGCATACTTTGTTAACTGGAGAGGATTCTTTGGACCACCAAATATGAACGCATCTGATCGATATGAAATTGCAAAAATGCTTGGCGATATGCAAAGCACTCCAGAGTGGGAAGTTGTTCGTAAGCGTAACGCTTATGTCAACATTTACAACCCTGGTTTTGATTTCATGGGCTTCCTAGAGAAGCAGACAGTAGAAATGACAGCCCTAATGAAGAAATTAGGCGTTATTTAAGTTAGTCTATAAAGGGAGAAAGATGAGTGAATATTAATTATTCGCGCTTAAGCGCACTCATCTTTCTTCTTTTTTTTATTGTTTATTCATATCTTGCAAGCGAGATAAGAGTATTTGTATTTGATGAAAACGCTGACTTTAATGCAAGAACCTTCCCAACCTTTATTTCCTATCTTGGTATTTTTGTATCTTTTTTAACACTAATTTTATCTAAAAACGAACATGAAAAGCTTGGCCAATATGAGTGGCTAAAAGTGATTGTTTTATTTGTACTAGTTTTTACCTACGGAATCATTATTAAATCTATTGGATTTTTCTTATCTACTAACCTATTTTTAATGGTTGCTTATTATTATCTTGGGGTTCGTAGTCCTAAGCTTATTATCCTTTGCTCAATCCCGGTAGTTGCAGGTCTGCAATTCTTACTTCATGAACTATTAGACGTCTATATTCGAGATCCTTTTTTACATGCATTAGGAGTGATTTCATGAATGAAGGAATACTAATAGGTATTAATACTGCATTTAGTGGCTATAACATTATTATGGTAATGATGGGGTGCTTTGCCGGAACCATTATCGGTATGCTTCCTGGTCTTGGACCAATGTCAGCTATTGCGCTAATGATTCCAATTACTTATGGCTTCGATCCAGCCTCAGCTATGATTCTAATGGCTGGTGTTTATTATGGTGCTATATTCGGAGGCTCAACCTCTTCAATTCTTATTAATGCTCCAGGCGTTGCAGGAACAGTTTCGAGCTCGTTTGATGGCTACCCAATGTCACAGAATGGCCAGGCAGGTAAAGCGCTGGCAATTGCAGCATATGCTTCATTTTCAGGAGGCACAATTGCAGCAATATTTTTATTAATTGCTGCTCCTCAATTAGCAAAAGTAAGTTTAAGTTTCCAGTCTGCAGATTACTTTGCACTTATGTGTGTTGGATTATTATCTATTGCTGCATTTGCAAGTAAAGGTCAATTTTTAAAAGCCATGATTATGACAGCCTTAGGACTTGCCTTAGCAACTGTAGGCCAAGATGCTTTGTCAGATATTACTCGTTTTTCTTTCGGTAATATAAATTTAATGGATGGCATTAGTTTTGTTTTGTTAGTTATGGCTACTTTTGCTATGAGTGAAGCATTTATGATTATTTTTAAAAAAATGGATATCAATTTTAAAGCCTCTGATGTAAGTAAAGCTAAATTAGGATCAATTAAGCTATCTAAAGAAGAAGTCAAAGAAATGGTACCTGTAGTTGGAAGATCTTCAGTTCTCGGTTTCTTAGTTGGTGTACTTCCTGGAGCAGGAGCAACAATTGCAAGCTTTTTAGCTTGGGGATTCGAGAGAAGTATCGCCTCTGCAAAAGACAAACTTAAGTTTGGCAAAGGATCGATCAAAGGCTTGACTGCTCCTGAAACTGCTAATAATGCAGCATGTACAGGTTCTTTTGTGCCATTATTAACTTTAGGCATACCAGGTTCCGGAACTACTGCTGTAATGTTAGGAGCTCTTTTATCATTTGGCGTTCAGCCTGGACCTAGGCTTTATATAGAACAACCAGAGCTTTTTTGGGCTGTTATTGTTTCAATGTATATTGGTAATGTAGTTTTGTTGTTTTTAAATTTACCTTTAATTCCTTATATTGCTCGTATATTGGCAATACCAAAAAATATATTAGTGCCCTTGGTGCTTTTTTTCTCTGTTACAGGAGTTTATTTAATTTCTTTTAATGCATTTGATATATATTTTATGGCTATTGTTGCGTTATTATCTCTAGTTCTAAGAATCTTAAGCTATCCAATGCCGCCTTTAATATTGGGATTTATTTTGGGTGGAATGCTGGAGAAGAATTTAAGAAGGGCGATCCTTATTAATGATGGTTCGTTCTCATTTATGTGGGAAAGACCTATTAGTTTAGCTTTATTTATAATTATGATAGTAATTGTGTTATTGCAAATCTATCAAGGGCTTCAAAAAAACAAAACTGAGGAAAAACTAAAGCAATTCTAGATTGGTGGATTAACTTAGTTTAAAATTAAAATAATTTTTTAGAAATTTATTTATGAAAACTATCCAAGCTAACAGTCCTGAAAATATCATCGAAAGTTGGGCTGATTTTTTTAATAGCGGAAATGTACAAGAAATCTTGGATCTGTATCACAATAGTAGTGTTTTATTACCTACTTTTTTGCCAGGTATTTTATCTACCAAAGATCAAATAAAAGATTATTTTGTAAGAGCAATAAAAGGCAATGTGCGTGTTGAAATTGATCAAAATCAAACCTTAGTAAAGGAAATATCAAAAAACAATTATGTTTTATCAGGTTCGTACGTTTTTATTATCAATAAAGAAAATGATATCAAATATAATTCGAGGTTTACTTTTCTTGTAAATATGGAGTCTAAGTCACCTATTAAGCATCATCACTCATCTAGAGTGCCATTTGAGCTCGCTCTAGTTTAGATAACTCCTCAGCAATAGAATTGTAGTCATAGTAATTTTATTGCTTCTTGAAATATTAGATTCAATTTGTAATCTTTCGTAACAAATCAGCACATTTTGAAATATACCCACTAATAAACTAATTATTAATTCTGCTCAATGGTGTGCAGAGTTTGTTTTATGAAAATTACTTCAATGGAATGAAAATGAGGTTATGGCAAAATTAAGCCCAGAATCTGGAAATACTGCTGGAAAAGGCTTTGATCTTCAGGTGGATACCAGTAAAGCTATATTATTTGACCCTAACACGGGTTTAAGAATGCGATAAAAGTCGATTATAATGCCAGTATGAGTAAAACCCTTACAAAATCTGGCTTAACGATACCCTTAATAGGTCTTGGTACATGGGAGCTAAGAGGGCGTAAGTGCAAAAAGGTAGTTCGAAAGTCTTTAGAGTTAGGTTATCGTCATATTGATACTGCTGCCATGTATGAAAACGAATCCGAAGTAGGTAGTGGAATAGTTGACTCTGGTGTTGATAGAAAAGAGATTTTTTTAACAACTAAAATTAATACTATCGAGGTTAATAATGAAGGAATCGTTGATGCATTCCATAAAAGCCTTTCAGATCTAAAAACTGACTATGTTGACTTACTATTAATTCATTGGCCAGCCTTTAGTACTAATCTTGGGGATATGCTTGAAATAATGTATGGTATTAAAGAAAGCAAAAAGGCAAGGGCTATCGGTGTTTCAAATTTTAACTCTACCCTCTTAAACGAGTGTACTCGCCTTGGTTTTGAAGATATTTATTGTAATCAGGTTGAGTATCACCCATTTCTTTCACAAGAAATACTCCTTAAAAAGATGAATCAGATGGGTGTTATACCGGTGGCTTACTGCCCTCTTTGTCGTGGAGATGTGGCTAAAGATAGTGTGATTATAGAGTTGTCCGAAAAGTATAACAAAACTCCAGCTCAAGTAACTCTGAGATGGATTATTCAGCAGAATGCTGTTGTAATACCAAAAAGTGCAAAAAAACGAAGACTAAAAGAGAATATTGATATCTATGATTTTGAGATTGATAATCAAGATATGGGTCGAATACATAGCCTCGCACGAGGTCAAAGATTAGTCCCAAATCTTGATACTAACCCTTTATTAGGGGCTTGGGATTAAGATTAATTTTCTATCCAATATTCTTCACGCTGCTTCTTTCAATGAGTTGAATAGGGAAATCATAATTAATATCCAGTTCGAGGTTATAGCAAAGATTTAACAAGCGTCTTGTAGCGGATATTGCCATTCTGTTAAATGGAATACGAACTGTGGTGAGCGGTGGACTCGTGTAGGACGCTATATTCATGTCATCATAGCCAATTACTGATATATTGTTAGGAACATTAAGCCCTTTGCTTGATAACGCCGCAATAGCGGACATTGCTGACTGGTCATTTCCACAGAAAAGGGCGGTGAAAGGTAGGCCTTGCTTTAATAAAGATAGGGCACCATCATAGCCTTTTCTATAAGTGTAATCTCCTTCAAAAATTAACTCTTTAGGGATATTAACGTTATTGTCATTAAGCGCAGAGAGAAATCCTTGGTGTCTTTTATTTCCATCATCAGTTTCTAACCATCCAGTAATACAAGCGATATTTCTATGACCGTTATCTATCAAATGTTGTCCACAAACATAGCCAGCTTGATAGTGGTCAAAATAAAAACACTTATCATCAATTAGTTCAATTTTGTTATTTAATAAAGTAATATTCGGGAATTCATTTTCAATTTGAAGTACTTCAAGTGCAGGAAGGTCTGAGCCCCAAATAATTATTCCGTCACAACCTTTATTAACAAGACTGTCAAATGATTCTCTGGAAGCGTTTGGGTTCTGTTTAGAATTTAATTCCCCATCGGCAAAAATTAAATGTACATCGAACGGTTTAAGTTCAATCTCAATTTTCCTTAGAGTTTCTCTATTTATTTCACCAGATGTTTCAGTACCCCAGATGCCAATAGTATTCATTTTTTTTGAAACCAGTGAGCGCGCTGCACTGCTTGGTATGAAATTTAAGGCCTCCATAGCTTGGTTTACCTTTAATAGGGTTTTCGGTGATACAGAACCTTTTCCAGAAAGGACTCTGGAAACAGTTCCAATTCCAACACCTGCTAACTTTGCGACATCCCTAATCGTTGCCATAATTACTTAAGTTTTTCTATATATTGTAGTTTATTGTATAACATAATGTCTTTATTATATCGGTTTTAAACAAATTTAGAGTATATACTTAAATTTTTTTGTTTAAAAACAATAACTTATTGTTGACATAATTTATTTAAAAAAAATATTTGACATTAAATTTTACAAGGCATAAAATGGAACCGGTTCCAATAATTTTAACTCAATTGGAATTAAAGTTGTTTTATGTAAATTTTTGATAATTATATATAGGAGAGAAACTTATGTTACTTAAAACTTTTAAGAAAACTGCTCTTGTTGCAACAGCGCTATTAACTGGCACTGTCAATGTGGCATTAGCAACAGAATTGGAGGTCACCCACTGGTGGACTTCTGGTGGTGAGGCTAACGCTGTTGCAGAACTAGCTAAAGCTTTCGATGCAACTGGACACACATGGGTAGATGGTGCTATTGCCGGATCTGGTGGTGTTGCAAGACCAATTATTATCAGTAGAATCATTGGTGGTGAACCAATGGGCGCGACACAGCTTAACCATGGTCGTCAGGCTGAAGAGTTAATCGAAGCAGGTTTGCTTTTGGATTTAACTGATGTTGCTGAAGCTAACGGATGGGAGGATGTTATTTTTCCAAGCAATCTACTAGACGCATGTACTGTTGATGGTCGCGTTTATTGTGCGCCTGTGAACATTCATTCAGCTCAATGGTTGTGGCTAAGTCATGACGCTTATGCAAGTTCTGGTGTAGCTGTTCCAACAAACTGGGATGAGTTTGTGGCTGCAGGTCCTGCACTTCGTGCTAACGGAATCGTTCCCTTGGCTCAAGGGCAGCAGGGATGGCAAACTGGTTTGACTTTTGGTGTTCTAGCAACAGCACTAGTTAGTGATGATGCTTGGTACGCAGTCAACCGTGATAAAGATGCTAAAGTTGCAGCTGGTGCTGAATACGCTCGCGTATGGAAAGCTTTTGATGATGCACGTAAAATGGCTATCGGCTCTAACGTAGGTGACTGGAATATGGCTACTAATCTTGTGATTACTGGTAAAGCGGGTGGTCAAATTCATGGTGACTGGGCGCAAGGTGAGTTTAGCGTTGCTGGTTCAGTAGCTGGTACGGACTATTCATGTCTTCCAGGTTTAGGAAATCGTGAAATTTTGGACACTGGAGGAGATGCGTTTTATTTCCCAGTTCAGGATGATGCGGATGTCGAAGCAGCTCAAAAAGAGCTTGCTGCACTTCTTGTATCTCCAGCAGTTCA
>ENA-OSJC01003838-OSJC01003838.1-marine-metagenome-genome-assembly--contig:-NODE-3838-length-10568-cov-3.600801_pt1 | contig 10568 bp, 8 predicted proteins | sample MGYA00237885_ERZ534234 | MGnify/ENA primary metagenome ERZ534234 (study PRJEB26413, sample SAMN06343907) | marine metagenome | isolation source: coastal waters | place: Atlantic Ocean: West Antarctic... | reverse complement strand
TTCAACACGATTTTCAACTTTTTTAATAACTGAAACTTCACTAGCAACAAAATTTGTAAAGTTTTTACCTTTATAATTAACTACGATAGCTTCTTTTAAAGGATCAAAACTTGGTAAAAGTGTATACATCAGAGATTCTTTTTGCGTTTTTACAGATTTGACCTTGCCTACAATCCAAGATTTAGGTAGAACATTATTGTTCTCATACAATCCATTAATATTTTCTACTGAGCTAAAACTAGAATTATTTATTTTTTTACGCGTTAAAACATATTTAACATTTAACATATCTAAGATATTGGGGTTTTTTAATCCTTTTGCATCCATCATATCCTGGTAGATTCTCAATTTGATGGGTCTATAACCAGAGACACTTTCTAAATTCCAATAACTATATTTATTAGAACTTATTTCATCTGCAGGTAAGATTCTGAAATGACCAGTATCTTTTGTTATATAAGAGATGGCTTTGCTCTTTTTAAAACTTAAATCAAAATTCTTTGAAGGTTTAATATTCATAAATTCTGAATTAATTATCCATAAATCAATAATAGAAAGCATTATTATCAAAACAATAAATTGTTTTTTCATTATTTTTTTATATAAAAAGCTTATAAAAATTGTAACTAGCCCACTAATCAACCCAAAAGAAAGAAAAAGTCCTTTTTCAAATAAATTAATTCGAGCTTTTTTTAACTCAAAAATAATGTTTGGGTTGTAGCGAGAGTCATTAGCATTACTAAAATCCATAAATGAATCATAAAAAAATATGAAGAGAATAATTAACCCTAAAAAAATCGACAAAATTTTTATTATTTTCTTTAAAATACTTTCATTCTCTAAATTAGTAGCTACGATATCTAACCCTTTTGCACCCAGTAAAGGTATTGTAACGGCAAGAAGAACATATATCATTGAAGGTACTCTAAATTTCGAGAAAAAAGGTAATAAAGTAAAAAAAGGTTTATATAAAATTGGAAAAAAAGATCCAAATCCTGTTACTAAGGCCAATAATGTTACAACCCAAAATACCATCTCTTGTTTCTCAGGTCTTTTCAATAATACTCCTAGAATAGAAAAAATCAGTGCAATAAGACCTAGATAGTGAGTTGATTGTGTAAAAGGCATATGTCCCCAGTAGGAACCTTTTTTAAGGTCTTGCGTATTTTGAAGACCGTAATAATAAGGGAAAACTAGTGAAACTATTTCTTTTGGGTGAAACGACCAACGTGTTGAATATTCCCAGGTTTTATCAAAAGTTTTTATTTCATTATCGTTTAAAACTGATTTCAGACCACGATCAGAGTATTTATGAAATTTATAGATTTCATAATAAGGATCTGAAACAAGTATTAATGCAACAAGTAGACTTAATATTATTCCCAAAAGAGTCTTGAAATATTTTAGAATATAAAAATTCTTCTCTATTAATGAGATACAAACAACCCAAATAAAATAGAAGCCAACCACCATCCATGTATAGTATACTATTTGAGGATGATTTGCCCATAATTGTAAAGCTGTAACAACAGCCAACAATAAGATTGATTTAAGAGTTATTCTTCTAATACAGTAAAGCGATGCTGCTAGAACCCAGGGTATATAGGCCATAGCAAATATTTTATTTAAATGGCCAGCATTGATCAGTCCAAATGAATATGGTGTAAGAGCTGAAATGAGACTGCCAAAAAGTGCAGAATTTCTAGAGATACCGATTAATCTTAATAACACAAACATTCCAATACCTGAAAGGGATAAATAAAACCAAATTTTCAACCCTGGATTGAATAAAATCTTATTTCTAAATGATTTAGTGGGGTCGCCATTTGTATATATATACCCTCCATAAGAGGGCATTCCAGAAAAAAGATTAGGAAACCAATGAGGAGTATCTTCATTCGTTGAAAGATACGAATCACGCCATTCATTGATGGGATATCTTTCAAGCTCATCATTGGTTGTAACAACTTCACCAAAAAAGATCATCCTATAAAGAAAAATTATAGGAATCAGAGTAATGAGAATTAATTGGGTTTTATTTCTATTTAAGTATTCCACAACTGTTTTTTTCAATATTAGTTATAAGTTTTTTCCAGTATTTAATATCAGCTCCTTTTTCTGTTTTCCAATAAAAGACTCCAGAACCATACATATGAGTCATCATTAATTCATTATCAAAAATAAAGATTTCAAATTCTTTTGAAAGTTCGGACAAAGCCTTAGAATTATTGATTAAAATATCTTTATTGTATTTCGCCTCAAAACAAATAGCTTGAGCTCCAGTTGATCGTAATCCCTTAATAAATTGGTCTCCTGTATCTGGACTCGTAATACCCGTCAGTTTTTCTAACCAACTAGTTAAAGACCTTAATCTTAAATTCTGATTTAAAGATCTTTTACTCCCTAAAAAACCTAATCTAATAATTTTTCTTAAAATACTATTTTTAATTCTTAAAATCAGTTCAGGAAAAGGATAAAAAGACAAATCAAGCTTTTGTAATTCTTTTGTTTTAAAAAACATAAAAACAACACTCGGATAATCATGAACCTTCCCAATTTTCCATTTTGGATAAGGAGCGCCAACTATTGTAGGTCTTTTTTTATTACATAATTTTAAACAGAGAGTATCCCATTTTTTTTTAAAAATATAAACATCTGGATCGATGATTAATGTAAACTCTGAATTACAGTGAGAAAGGCCAAGATCAAGCGCATTAGAATGTGAAATAGATCTTTGTTTCTTAGAACCATCATTCAGAAGAATCCTGAGATCGTTCCTTTCAATAAATAGATTTTTTAACTCAGGATCCGATCCATTTGTATTATCAACTATTAAAAATTGTAATTGTTCTGGAAGTTCTGCTTTTTCAATTAAATTATTTAAGATTCTTACCAAATGCTTTGATGAATAGTAACTAACTATTAAGATGGTTATTTTTTTTATATTTGTTTGGTTCATAGTTTCAAGAAAGTAATAAATCTATCTTATTTTCTAATAGGGTAATTTTATTAGATTGTTTATACCCCCTACCCATTCCACTCTTACTAATAGATTTATCAACAAATTTATCTACAATTAAAGGATCCCATTTCCGATTTAGAAAATAAAACAATTTTTCACAAATGAACTTTGGGTTTATCAATAATTCTTCAAAAGTGCAATAAAAAGTCTTGTACTTTGATTTAGTACAAAAATCTAAGGCTCTATCTGTATATGTTTCCCATAATTCAACCCCTTTTTCCAAAGGAAGATCATTCCTTTTATTCAAAGATCTAGCTACCGAGATTGCTTTTCTTGAAACAAAAATAATTTTTATCTCTTTTTCTAATTTTAAGTTTTTAAAAATTTGAATCCATGAATTAATAGTCAAGCATGTTCGAGGGTCTTTCCATCCCCAGTCATTATTTTCTTTATTAGATTTCAGAATTAATTTCTCCATTTTTGATGATAGTTTTTCATCAAAAATGATGTTGGGAATTGTTGGTTCAAGTGATTCTACATTATAATTGACTTTTTTTAGTAAAGAATCATTCATCTTTCTAAAATCGTAGTTTTCATAAAATCCCTTTGGATTTTGTGATAAAGGACGAGGCCAAAAAGTCTTATACGTTCCCATAATAATATTATTTAAGTGAAGAATCCCTGCAATAGTAGAGGTTCCACTTCTATGCATACCAAGTATAACTGTAATCATTTGTAGTAATTTTTATTAAAACCAATCATTTCTTTTTGATTGAAAATAAAACGCCGTATAAATGCTTGTAAAAAACCAAGACCATATCCAAAGATTTGAGTTGGTATTATAATAATTAAAAAGGGGAATATCCTAAATTCTTTTTTACTGTATGCACCTAGGAATGAAAGAAAGATTAAAGGAATGATAAAAATAAAAAAGATATTAATAACTGATAAATTCAAAAGCTTAAGAATAGTAAGTAGTAATATTGAAAGGATTATAGAGAGTGTTGGTAAAAAATGTACAAATTCAAGCATTCCTGAATCAATCTTTCCCAGGTTTACTCTTGCTACACCCCAATTAAATACTTGTTTGAAAAATTGTTTCAAAGTGGTGCGTCTACGATGAAAAACTAATGCTTTTTTTATAAAACTTATTCTTGCACCGGTTTTTCTAATACGGTTACTAAATTCAATATCTTGCCCATGCCGAAGATCGCCAAAACCACCTATTTCCTCATAGACCTGTCTAGTAATTCCCATATTATGTGTTCTAGGAAAAAATCTTGATATCATTTTTTCACTGTGCCCTCTTATTCCACCAGTTGTAAACATCGAGGTCATAGAATAATCTATAGCTTTTTGTAAATACGTAAAATCATCTTTCGCACCATCTGGACCTCCACAGGCTCCAAATTTATTTATCTTAAAATCTGCAAGTATATATTTTATCCAATCGGGATGTGCCTCACAATCAGAGTCTATAAAGAAAATTAAATCACCCTTGCTATTCTCAAGTCCGTGATTTCGAGCAGCACCAGGTCCTTTATTTTTTTGAGTAATATATTTAATTTTATAGGTGACTTTTTTCTTCCAAGAGTTAACCAATTCCTCCGTACCATCAACAGATCCATCATCTGAAATTATTAATTCAATATTATTTAGATTTGTATTTTGTTTTTCAATAGATTGAAATAAAAACCCTAATTCATCGGAACGATTAAAAGTAGGAGTGATAATACTAATTTTCAGATTAAGACTCATTCTAATTTTTCCAACCTGATAAATCCCATTTTAAAAAACCTTCTAATAAAGAAATCTCATCATTATAGTACTCTTGTAAAAATAAAAAATCTCTTTCCTCAATGGTGCTATTATATTGGTTCGAATGAATTTCTTTATGCTGTACCTCTTTAAAAGGTGAAATAGAAAGGTACTTTGACACATCATCTAATACTATATTGGGAGTATTTCTTAAAGACTCATTTTGAAGGATCATAAGTTGACTTTTATCAAAATATTCAAATATTTGAGTTATCTGTTTTGAGTAAAGTCCACGCTCTAAATATGATGTATCTCTATTTTCACCATAAACATAATTCTTATTAAATTTTAAAAATTCAGATTGTATTGAATCATGAAAACTTCTTTTTTCATTCCTTTTATTTTTTTCCATATTCCAATGAGAGAATGCTCTAGAAATTGGATTTCTCAAGATTATAATCAATTTTATATTAGGATTATAATTATAGATCCTTTGGATTGAACTCTTCCAATACATATAGATAGGGGTTGCTTCACCAATGATTTTATGGCTATCTAAAGGTTTAAAATAATTGTGATATTTTTTGTAATCATTTTTTTCACTTTTAAAATTAGAATCATTATCGAAGAAGTGAACTTCTTTTTTCTTTGCCATACAGACTTCCGGATGAGATCTTAAATAAAAATCTAACGCGGTTGTTCCACCTTTTTGTGTTCCGCAAATTATAAAGTCAATTTTTTTTTCTACTTCTTTATTAAAAATTGATTTAATCTTATTTTTTAGAATGAACATAAGTTGTGATTTATTATTCAGTAATTAAAAAAAGGTATTATTATAAAGTTTCTTGATTGAAAATTTTACGAATTTTCTTTTCATGATTTTGAGTTGTTTTAGCTAAAAGTTCTCCTAATAATCCTAAAGAAAAGAATTGAATTCCAATAACTATGAGCATTACACCAAACACTAACAAGGCCATATGCTTTGAAAATGGTTGTCCCAAATTATATTTGTAGTGCAAGACTAAAAATTCTGAAATCAAACCAAAAGTAGAAAAAAAGAGACCAACAGAGCCAAATAAATGTAATGGTTGTTGAGTATACTTATTTAGAAATAAAATTGTTATCAAGTCAAAAAATCCATGAAAAATCCTAGAACCACCATATTTTGTTTCTCCAAATTTTCTAGATCGATGATTAACAACGATTTCTGTTACTTTAAATTTTCTTTGCCCTGCTAAAGCGGGTATATAACGATGTCTCCCACCATAGATATCAATAGATTTTACTACCGCATTTCGATAACCTTTTAAACCACAATTAAAATCATGAATTTTTACACCAGTCATAAAACTTGTAACAAAATTGAAAATTTTAGATGGTACTCTTTTATTCAAAGGGTCTAACCTAGTTTTTTTCCAACCAGAGACTAAATCCCAACCCTCTTGTAACTTTAGAATTAAGTTTTCTATTTCCTTTGGATCATCTTGAAGGTCTGCATCCATTGTGATAATATAATCTCCAGAGGCTAATTTAAACCCTTCATTAAGAGCCGCTGATTTTCCATAATTTCTATAAAATTGGATTAGTTTATACTTTTGATTTTCATTACATATTTGTATCAAAAATTGAGTTGTTCCATCAGAGGAGCCATCATCAATGAAAATAACTTCATAAGACTCATACTTTTTAAGGTTAATATTTAACTCATTAATTAAGTTAGATAAGGACTCTTTTTCATTAAAAACAGGAATAATAATTGTTATTTTCATATCAATACTTTAATAGTTTCCAGAATTTTTTAATATTTATGAATTCAGTATTTAATTTTCTATTTTTAATATCAATTCTAATTTTTTGCCCAGTAGAAAGATCATAAAAGTCTGCAATATTGAATATAAACCTTTGTTCTTTATTTTTTTTACCAGAAAAATCTAATTTAATATTTTTACGTATTTGAATTGGTATCGACTTATCTTTTTTATTATAGGTTGGTTTCTCTCCCCAAAAAAAGCTAGTAACGTCATTTGGTTTTAAAACTTTTAGGAGCGGGAATAAAGATTCTATTTCATCATAGTCATATTGTTTATTCTCAATAAGGTTTCTACCGGTAATCTGATCAGAGGTTATCCACATCAACAATACTTTCCGTCCCAGGGGATCACTAAATTGAAAAAAAGTGCTATCATTTTGCGATTTAAATGAAAAGCTTAAAGATCCATCCATATTTCCTGTTGCTCTTATATTCCCTTTCCCTGAGCAAGAAATCAAAGGTGAAGCTAAATCTTCATTTTTTTCCTCATAGTTTAGATTTAAGATAGTTTTTTTTGACCCTGCACAATTAAAAAAGGTAACTGATAATAAGATAAGAACCTTTAGCATTTAATCTTGATTAACTGCTTGGTTTATCTTTGGAGAATTAATTTTTGTTTTATTATTGATTACTTCATTTAAATGTTCTTGAATTATTAGATTGCTTGAATCAATATTTAAGGATTTCTTAATATATTTAATTGCTTTCTCTAGCTCATTCATTTTATAGTAAATCCATCCAGCAGTATCTAAATAAGCAGCTGATTTAGGCTCAAGCTTTATAGCAACTAAGGATAATTCAAGTGCAAAATCTAGATCTTTTTTACGTTCGACTAAACTGTAGGCAAAATTATTATAAGCTTGAGCATCCGTACTGTCACTAGATATTAATTCTAGATATAGTTTGTCAGAATTAGTCCATTCATCAATAGCATCATATATCAAGGCTAGATTATGTTTAGTATTACGAGATTGAGGATAAATTTTCAAAGCTTGATTTAAATGTTTTTTTGCTTCTTGAAAATTATCATCTTGATAATATGCTGTTCCCAGTAAGTATTGAAGTGTGAAGTCTTCAAAAAACTTTTCTGAATGTGGACTAAGAACATTAATAGCATCCTCAGGTTTTTTACCACTCAAAGCCATCAAAGCTATATTGATAAAACCTCTAGAGTCATTTGGAAAATGATCTATAATTTTCTTATTGTATAGAATAGCTTTTTTATTTTCTTTTTTATCCATCAGCAATGTCACAAGCCTTTGCAAAACATCTAAATCTAGACTATCTAGAGAATAAGCTTCGTACATAAAATTAAGAGCAAGTTTTGTATTTTTCAGTTCTTCTTGGAGTGCACTTTTTTGAATGTAAATTTCTGTCGATTTACCAGCTATTTTTTCAATTTTTTCAATTGAATTAAAAGCTGTTTCATAATTTTTTGTGAATAAGGATAAATCTCTTAAAGTCTCTAAAAGCTTTATATTTTCGGGGTTCTCTTCAATTAAGAGTAAACAAATTTGTTCTCCTTTAACAAAGTTGTTTGTAGTCAATGCAATTTGCAAAGCTTGTTCTAGACCACTCACTGCCTGGTCATTAAGATTATAACCTTCTATATAATAATTTATTGCACTTTCCCACTTTTTTTCAACTCTAGCTAGGTCTGCTAAAGTAAAAATATAATCTAAATTTGTAGAATCTTTTTTCCTTAACTCCAAAAAAGTTTTTCTAGCATCAACGTACTCTCTTTGTGAAATAAAATATTGACCTAACATCTCTTTTGCTTCAAGTTCTTCAGGTTCAAGATCAAGGGCGATTCGTAAATGATCTTCAACTCTTTTCATTTTTCCAAGTCGCCTATATGCATCTGCGATAGAAATGTGTATTGTTGCCGCATTTGGATCATAGTTCATAGCATCTTGGAACTCTAAAACAGCAAGAGCATAATTTCCTTGATTCATTAAAAACTCTCCCTGCATGAAGTGGTGGAGAGCAAGTTCTTCATTAGATTCAGACTTTACAATTGTAAAACCTAAAAAAAATAGTATTGTTAGAAGAAGTTTTTTTTTAAACACTTTTTTTATTTTCAACCTCACTTTTAACTTTATGTGAAAATATATTATTCCCACCTTTTTGCTTAGTTTCATACATTGCTTTATCTGCTAATTCTATTAAATCTGTTGTATTATCTGAATGTGTTGGGTACTCAGACATACCTCCTGAAATTGTAACTCTAGTTTTAATTCCATCCACATTAAAATTAAAATCAGCTATGTTTTTCACTATTCTCTTGGCAACAATATTTGACATTTCCATATCAGAGTTTATTAATATTACTGCAAATTCTTCTCCTCCATATCTTGCGACAACATCAACTGCTCGAACATTATCTTCCATTATTTTAGATACAGTTTGAATAACGTAATCTCCGTATTGATGACCAAAAGTATCATTCACTTTTTTAAACTTATCTAGATCAAAAATCATTATTGCCATTTTTTGTTGAAAACGGGCAGCTCTTAAAATTTCATCGCTAAACCGTTCTTTAAAGGTCTGATGATTTAACAGTCCAGATAAACCATCATGTGTTGCATTGATATGTATTTTTTTATACTCAGACCTCCAATGCAATGCTGAACCTAAAATGCTACCAATTAATTCTAGATCGTTTAGCTCATTGGACGAAAAAGCCTCATTATTTAGTCTCTCTAAGAAGATTGAGCCCCTACTTTCACCTTTAATTATAACTGGTACTCCTAAAACAGCTTGAAAAGAAGAATCAGTCTCTTCTGAAAAACTAAACCTAACCAGACTAGGGTAAGTTTTTTCCCAGTTTGTTGTATTGATTACTCTGCGATTAATAACCGGAAATCCATGAATTGAACCATTTATAGGGAATTCAACTCCTTCAAAAAATTCATCTTTTTCACCATCAACTAATTTAATTATTGAGTTTATTCCTTTGTCAAGTTTTCGTCTATTTTCAGTTTCGACCCTAAGAGAGATTGTTAACCTATCATAACTAAAAGAGGTTCTAATTAAATATTTAAATTGATTAAATATATTTTGAGAATCAGATTTAAAATCTAAATTTGAAATTATTTCCAGGATAAGATTTTTGCTCTTCTCTCCTAAAATAGTTTTTTCAAGCTTAGTAATGTTATCCAGTCCAAAAGAAATGAAACTTCCAATTTTATTTAAAATATCAAATTCATTTTGAGCAATATCCGTAAAGTGTTCCAATCGACTAATTACAAATCCTGCAATTGAGCCTTGCATATTAATACTACTTAATATTGCGCACTCACTTCCTCTCCAATCAGTACTTAAAAAAAGTTCATTCCAAACATCAGGATAATCTTTTTGATATAATTTTTTATTTCTACCTATATGATTCATTACAACTAAGTTGCTTGTTGGAATAATATCAGAGAAGTCACTTATTTGTCCAGTTTGATTTTTAAAAACTTGTGTTACAGGATCCAATATATATATTGCTGACTTTGATTTTATATTAATTGACTTTGTTATATCAAACACTAGACTTTTTAGGTCTTCATATAATTGATGTGTGTCAGTATTTATATTTTGCAGACCATGGATATCCATTTCATTAGCAATATGCTTACCTCGACTATTTTCGAGAAAACCTAGTAAATTATTATATATTATTAATATTACCATGATTGAGATGAGAATAGAGTACTTTAGAATTTTTTTGAAAAAGATCAAATTATCTGGAGTTAGAAGATAGACAAATACAAGTAGGCAAAAAAATGCTAGTATTTTAGTAAATGTTTTTAAGCTTTCCATGTATTGCACTTTTTAGTTTTATATTAAACCAATTTAGCAAGATTGTATCTTTATTAAAACTTTTTTGGAAGGTTTCTATTCTTTTAATCTTTTACAAATTTAATGTTTTTTGAGTAATCAATATTCTGATTATTTAAGTTTTTAGATGAGGTACTATCATTTTCTTCCACCATTTGATTTACAGCTTTTTCTTTTAACTTATTTCCATCAGACTTATCTCTAATATCTGTT
>ENA-OSJC01003837-OSJC01003837.1-marine-metagenome-genome-assembly--contig:-NODE-3837-length-10569-cov-5.215879_pt1 | contig 10569 bp, 10 predicted proteins | sample MGYA00237885_ERZ534234 | MGnify/ENA primary metagenome ERZ534234 (study PRJEB26413, sample SAMN06343907) | marine metagenome | isolation source: coastal waters | place: Atlantic Ocean: West Antarctic... | reverse complement strand
GTTTCTGTGTGACCATAGAGCCTACCAATAGAAGCCCAGCTAACGAAGAACTTCTTTGATATCCAGTTAGGACGTTTGTACTTTTGAGCTATGAAGTTCAGATCAAATTCAGATCTTATTATACGCCATTGTCTGCACTGACTTGTCCAGAGGCGGGGGTATAACTCTGCTCCCTCAGGTAGTGTGATGGGGCTATAGAAACTCATGATGAGAACTTATTGTAGTAGTCACTAAGGCTCGTGCCTAACTCATCACTTGGGTTGTACTCACCGCCACTTTTTACGTACTGCGCCATGCCACCAAGCCCACCTAAATGTGCGACACTGCGAAGACCATCTCTGTCAAAACCTTTAGCTGTGTCGCCTAGTGCATCAATAGCTAAATCTATGTCAGCTATATGCCACTGGGCGACTTCATCTTGCAGTACAGTGTCAGCTTTAAACTCATCTTGCGTGAAGCGTCTGCCAGAGCTTTGCTTGAAGTCTGCTAGTCTAGCCGCACCAAATTGTAATGCGCCACTGAACGTACGCCCATCTGCTATGGTTATCTCAGCTTCAGTGTCACCTGAGCTTTCAGACTGTATTAGTTTATCTAAAAAAGAGGACTGCGTGTTGTAAGAGTATTTAGTTTGGTCAGTAGCGACAGGCTTCTCAGCCTCTTGATACTCACGGTCGCCCATGAACTCCTTTAGCATTCTTTCATACAATCCTTTCTGGCTAGCTCTGGCTCTTGGTTGCATTTTATTCACGTGTTCAGGAAAGCTACGCTTATCGTTTGGATCGTACATCATGGCTATCATTTTATAGATTGATAACAGCCCTAGCCTCTGCTGGTCATTCATTGCTGCCAGTTCTTCTTCAAGTGTCTTTGGCTCTGGGTGTAGCTCAGCTCTCAGACGGTCTAATAATGGTGTAGCAACTTTAGATTTATTGGCAGCAGACATAAGCCCGTTGTTTGGTGTCATGTTAGTTTCCTTCTTTTGTTGTATTCAAATGTGTTTGTTTCACATGGGGTGGGTGAAACTGGCTGTGTTGAAAACTGAAGCAAGACCTACTGATAAACAGAAGTATCTTTCTCAGTAATTTCAGTACGAGTTGGGATGGCACACCTAGCCTAGGTTAATCATTACGCATCGTTTTGAGTTGGGCGCTGTAAACCAGAATAGAGTTATTGGTTTTGTGCAGGGCTAGTGATGTAGTATTGAGGCTACTAAGACTTTTAAGCTGCTATGTAGTTTTGCAATAGACTACCTATGACTAACTGCCCTTTAGCTTTGCATGTGTTGGACGATAGTAGGTTTTGCTGGATGGCCTTATCCAGATACGAGATTACTTGTGTGCTGTAGCCACGGTAGGCGAAACTGCCAGCACGTCTGGTGGCAACGTCAATGGTAGTATTTGCATCATAGGCAGAGACAATCATCCCGGCTACGAGCTTATGCAACTCACCGTTCACGGAACTGCGCTTGATGGGTATGACACCGCTGGCCCTAAGGATGGCTACCGTTGTATCTGTCTGCTCATGATAGTCTGGATCTACAGTTTCTAGTCTAACGGAAGAGGCCTCTAATAATTTAAACAGGTTCATTCAGGCATCTCGCAGAACAACGTGTTGCCAGCTTCATTCAAATCAAAGAACTTATTGCCGTGATATTCACATGCACTGCGCATGTCGTGTTGTGTTTTCGTGCGGTAGTATGCTGTAGGATTTGATAGCCTCAACCGTTGGTACTCACTGAAAAACTTGTGCGGACTCGTTGTGTACATATGACTTTCCTTTTGTTTAATCTGGGAGGATAGGTGATAGGCTAACAGCAGTGTTGATTAGCTCAATCTGTAAGGATAGTTATAGCATGTTTTCCGTCCAATGTCAACAAAATCAATACACAGAAGTTAGATAAATCATACACAAAAAATAGAAATATAAATATAATAACTTATAAACGATTGTTATCTAGTAATAAAATGTAAGTTACTGATAAGTCTTAGCCCCTTAGGAGGGGGCTGCTCTATCCAGTTGAGCCACTGAGCCACACTATTTTAGTACCATGTTTTACTGGCCTGTCAACATGAGGCCTTGAAACATGTTCTTTTTTAATCTAAAAAATCCATACACAAAAAGTATAAAAGCCATACACAAGTTATGAAGTTAGATTTTCCTTTTCTTACACGCACCGCCAACAAAGGTTGGTATGGATACAGACGCAGAGTACCTAAACATTTACTGCATCTGTTCAAAGGTAAAACTGAAATCGTTAAGGCTTTCAATACTAAAAACCACGAGATTGCATTAATAGAATTAGCCAAGACTAACCAATGGTATGAAGACCGTGTGCTTACGAATGGTTACACCACAAAGAAATCAGGCGTGTTACCAAGAGAGCAGTTAAAAGCTATTGTCTCTGACCTAGAGAATACAGGACTGCATCCTGAGCAACAGCCAGAAGTAAATGTGCATACATCACGCTCTGATCTAGTAGACATGTCTAAGGATGCCTTGGATGCGGCAATAGCTAAGGTAAAACTTGACCAAGGTGAGATAGATCAAGATGAGTATTTGGCACTACTGAAACCTTTAGAAGCTGGGAAGATGTGGCAGCTACAGACCTTCCAAACACGGAGAGGGTTTCTGCTAAGCCATCTACATAAAAAATATACTGACCAAGATAAATTGATTGGCTCAGGTCCAATATTAATAACTGAAGATTATGTACCGCCTCAGTTAAAATGGGATGAAGCAGACCCAGAGGTCATAAAGTATCGTATTATGAATGGTGACCCAGTTAACCCTCAGCCTACGTGGCAAAATGCTTTAGATACTTATCTGCGTTATAATCTTAAAAAACGTAGAAACCCTGAACAAAAATTCAAACATACGGCTGCTACAATCAGCATGGCTAACAAGTTAGGAACTGCGTTTCCTCGTGGCATGGATACGCCGCTAGTTGATATAGAGCAGTACATGATTGAAGACTTCGCAGAAGTTGTTTGGCCTAACGGTTCTACCCGTGACAGAAACTTGCGTACTCTTGCTGCCGTATGGCGAAGCTGGGACACAAACAATCAAAAGCAACAGGTAAGCTTTGATCCTTTTAAGGCCATAATTAAACAGATGTCTGACAAGGTTAAACAAGATACGAAACCAAGGCGTTCAATGACACCGGCTGAGTTTCAGTATTTTAATACAAGCATATTAGAAGAACCAAACACTGAGATAAAATTGATAGGTATGATCATGGCTTATTGTGGTGCGCCTACAGGTGAAGCTGCTGGGTTAACTCGTAAGGATATAAAGCTAACTGGCGTTACACCTCATATGATATTTAGAAATAATGAAGATCGTATAATGGGCAAAGATCGTATTGAAAGGGCAGTACCACTTATCTACATTGGCATAGAACTAGACGTTGATGCGTTAGCGGCAAGTCCATTGCTTACGTTCCTATTAGCTTACTTTGACCAGCATAAATTTAAACCAAATGATTTAGTATTTCCTGAATATGCTGCCGGTAAATACGTATCATCTGTGCGGTCAAAGCTATTAGAGAAGCATATTAAAAATATGCGTAGTGAAGATGACAGGCAATTAGTCCCGTATTCGTTACGGCACACTTTTAAGGATAGGGTGCAAGCTGCTGGTATTGCCTCAGAGGTAGGCGAGTATATAATGGGTCATAAGACTAGTGGCAGTAGCAAGGTTCACGAAAGCTATGGCACTGGTATGCCGCCACAATTGATGGTCAATCACATGAAGGCTATTACTGTCGTGCAAGAACATGGTTACTTTGAGCAGTACGACTAGCTAGAAATCTCTAGACCTCTTAGTAGTGTACATAGAGAATTATTGGTAAGGTATTTACCATTACAGTAACATTAGTTCTCATATAATTATTAATAATAAATAGAAGATTACTTAACATATAAGTGTAACTATTCCCGGTCACTTTCCTTTAAATATATTACTCCAAACATTGCGGTCTGTTATGATTTCACCTTCTTCTATTCCTTGAGATATAGTTTCTTTAATTGTTTGTTCGGATGTTAAATTATTACTACTTCTTCTGTATGATAAGTGTTGTTTAAAGTTACGGTAGTTATCTTCATGTCTTTGTGTAGTTGTAGTTGGTAGCTTTGAGATGGCGTGTTGCATTTGGCTGTCTGTATAGTCTCTATCTTTAAACCTTGCCGCACCTTGTGCCTGTGACATTGTTGTTCTGTTTGCATCAAATGATAATGTTGTCCCAACAATAACACTGGTGGCTAATTGCATTGCTTCGGTCACAAAGATTTGATGTTCTTCTATGCAGATTATTGAATCATGAACTGTTAAAATAGGAATATTTTTAGCTGTCGTTTGATTGATTATATGTTCAATTATCTGTGAGTCTTTGTACATTAATGCTGAGCCTTGGTCTGCTCCTATATAGTTCTCAAGGTGAGGGTGCTTCTGTACAAATGCTTCTAGGTAGCTTTCGTATTCTTTGTATTTGAGTGAGCCTAGCGTAGGATCTTTCTCTTTCATATCCTTCAATTTATCTGTGACTGCAAAGAAGGCTTTGCTGGTACTTGAGGCGTTGAGTAATACCAGTACCATTAATTTTAATATGCTACGCTGTTGCTTCATATTAAATCTTGGAATGATCTGAGCATCTAATGTGTACACGTCTGCTATAGGTGGCAGTCCTTGTTCAACGGTTAGGATGTTGGGGTGAAGGCTTGAGTAGTCTAATTCTACTGTAGCCTGACCATTGATCCTAATATTGCGGCGATATTTGTTCTCATCTTTATCACCAACTTGCTGCCAGAAGGGTCCATAGAACCTGCCGTTATCTGTCCAACTACCTCGTGAGAATATGCGCCTAACAAACTTGCTGTTCTGATCTACTGGTATGAGTTGCTGAGTGACCTTTTTAGTACGGGAGTTAATTCGTTCTCTCACAACATAAGGTACTTCAAGTGATGCTATGTCTACGTGTGTCCTCGCTAACAGATTATTGTATTCCCGTAGTACTGCCAGCTTCTCTGCAACATGAGGCGTTGTCTCATCATATGGCAGTTCAATAGAAACCTTTTTACCTTTGCTATCTTTCTTGGGTTTGCCCCACGCATCAACTTCGCCCTGTCTCAACAGAATAAGTTTGTCACCTTTATGTTTATCTACATCAAATTCTGTAGCATCTAGATCAACAAACAATTCATGTAGTTTCTTAGATGCACGTATTCTTGATGTCTTATTTTCTGCGTTGGGATTGTCACTATGTGAATGGGAGGCACTGTCTACGTAGTCGTAAGCAATCAGCGTATCAAAGGTTCGTGCCAGCTTAGGTATATAAATCTTAGCAGGGTTATAAAAGTCTTTAGCATTAAGAGCATTGTTGTTTCGTGGCGATGCTAAGCACAACGTCTTATCCATGAGCCAGTTATGATATAATTGTATAATGACTAGCTCAACATAACGGTCACCAAGTATGCCTTTGTTGTTAGTCTTACCGTCAATCAAAGTCTGCCCGTCTGGACCAAGGCTTACCCAGATACGTAGTGATAATGATTTAAGGTTTAGGTTATGTGTACCAGCTTGATAGTAAAACCGTGTTGAATGATTTTCGTCTATAGCAGTGTCGTAGTACATATTAGTTTCTACCGTTTGCCTAGTTAACCAGCACGTTTTATGGCAAGTTTCATTGTATTGATAAATCGGTCTAGCTGGTCGTTATTGTGGCGGCAATCAAGCGCCACAACATGCACGTCTAGCCCCATACGGTTTGACAGGATACCGGTCCAATCATTCTTGAAATAACGCTCAAATGCTGCTTGATAGAAAAGTCCATTAAACTCAAAGTTGTCAGCTTGAGCAATTATAGTGTTGGTAAGGATACTGTTAGGACCCTGTTGGATACCAGCGCCACCAGTTGAAATCGTCCACGATTTAAAGTTATCACTATTAGAAACATCAAGGACGTATTGTGGGAGAAACGAAATTGGCTTTCCAGAGAATGTCGTTACTTTAACCCTAAATAGAGTATAATCTGTATCGCCTTGGCTACCAGCTTGATATTCAAAATTAACTGTATCCCCAACGTTTATTCCACCAGTAAAACCTGAATAAGTATCTATCTCACCTTCCGCTACTTTAAGGAGATACTGAGTTTTAACCTTACAACTCATGGAACCTGATACAGCCACAGCTTGTGTAGCAAAGGTTATCAGTAATGCTGATATGATCGTAAAATGTTTAATGTTCTAACCTTACTGTTAAATCTCTCAACACGATCTTAGCTTAGCTTCGTTGAGATACAAACAGGTTAGTCCTTTGCTCAGCACCCATCGTTAAAGACTTCTGAATAGGGCATTGTTGTTTTGCAGAACACAGTGAATTCATCCACTAGCACTGGTTCCATATTAGCATCCCTCAGATCAGCAGCCGTCAGATCAGCACCCTTCAGATCAGCCCTCCTCAGATCAGCCCCCTTCAGATCAGCCCCCCTCAGATCAGCATTTGTCAGAATAGCACCCGTCAGATCAGCCTCAATCAGAATAGCACCCTCCAGATTAGCATCCATCAGATTAGCATCCATCAGATCAGCACCAGACAGATCAGCATCCCTCAGATCACATGCCACACACTCATTCCTACCCCACAGCTTCTCTAGATCATCAGGATCAAATGCTGATGCACTGCTAGCGAAGGTTATCAGTAATGCTGATATGATCGTAAAATGTTTCATTCTAACTTTTCCCAACGTGCAAGCTTCTCATATGCCGCATCAATATCTCTCAGTATTCTAGACACTGCGAACTTAGACAAGCCCACCTGCCTGGCTATCTCATTATTACCAACACTCTGCTGTGATAGTTGCCTTATCTCCATCAGTTGTTCAGCAGTGAAGGAAGGCTTACGCCCTTTATATTTCATGGGAGCAGCATCTCTGGCGTGAGCTATTCCAGCAGCTTGTGCTTCCTTCATTGCGACAGCTTGTGCCTCAGCCATAGCAGACATGAACGACAGCATAGCATCACGCACAGCCTTGCCCATTGCATCCCGTGGCTTTGCATCAAAGGTCATGCCATTAATGACAGTCTTGATGGTGACACCACGATCTAAGAACAGTCGTATGTTCTTTTGTATGTCATCGTAGTTTCTACCAAGCCTGTCTATCCAACGACAGACCAACACATCATCATCACGCAGTAAGTCAAACAGTCGCTTGCCTCCATCACGCTCAGCTAGTGGTACTTGAACACCTGATACGCCTTCATCCTCAATGACATCATCTATAACAAACCCAGCAGCCTCAGCCTGTGTTCGCTGATGTGCTATGGTCTGCTCTACCGTACTCACACGTGCATATAAAACTGTTCTGCCCATCCTGTTTGGCTCCTGTAGCAATAGGGTCTGTAGCATACATAGTGTAGCGTAAGAGTACAAGTCAATCCTAGTGCTACAGGATAATGGTCAATATGTATGTAGTGTTAGATTATACCCTTACGCTACAATAGGTGTACCTTGTAAAATTTGGTGGGGATATGTGTCTGGCACAGCAGCACATGCGGTGTAGTTCTGGCGTTAGATGCTGGTGATACATTAGTGCCTACCGTGCGCTGGGCGTACTGACGTAGGAGCTATGCTAATGAATTATACGCATAGTAGCACAGGCATTAGATAAATATGTGGCGCTAGGTATGACACCTGTTAGCTGAGCGTTACACCTCAGAGTTTAACTACCCGTGCGGGGGCCACACCACCCCCCTCCGTATACGTATATGTACTACTACACAGAAGTGATTTTTACTTTTGACATCAAGATTACAAATGCTGATGCTAACTTTGTGAAGTTCTGCAAGCAATGAGGACCATACAAACAAGAGGAGCTATTCTGATGAGAATACCAAACATAATTTTTTCAGTGGGGACTGCAGCATTATTATTAACTGCTAGTGCAGGGATTGCTTTTGCTAAAGATGAAGGGCGCTTTCAGACTACTGAAATTGTAGCTGTTGATGGGAGTGGCTATTACGTTGTAATTGACACGAAGACAGGAAGGACGAGCCTGTGTTTCTTTCGCCAAAAATCTAATTTCGTAGACGTCAATCCTATACCTAAGTGTGCGCTTTGGGCAGAGAGTGGCAATTAGTATGAGGTCTACGGACTTGCTATCTTAAGGCCAATACGATCCAGAAGGTTTGTTATGATAAACAAGATGATCAATGATGAGCCATAACTCTAAGACTTCCTTCATGCTCAACTATTAGCTAAGCTACCCCAATGATACGTATGTCTCTCCAAATTTGACAATCACTAGTAGGATATAGATAGGTTTCATTAAGACTTAATTAAACAGTTCAGAACTAAAGGAATGTACGATATGCTCAAACTAATTTCAATAAAATCTATTGTAGTTATACTTGTTTCACTGTCTTTTGGGACAGTGGCTCATGCCGATGAGTTTAGTGACCGGCTCCTGAGAGCTGGCGACCCGATTTATGATTCGCAAGTCGCATTGTGCGAGGAACGGATAAAAAGGTGCAATGCTATTGTCGGCCAGATGGACGATTTTGAAGGTGACACAATACCATTAAAAAAGGAATGTAATGATTATATGGCCCAGTGTACATGGCTCGCTTTTACAGCTAATCAAGCAGGAGACGCACCATATGGAATAATAACCGATAATTTGGACGACCCGGTATTGAAAAAAATCAAAGCTGCATATGTTGAGTACAATGCATCGGACATGGTCAACGATGGGGTCTTTCACCAAGGAGTGGCTGCCGAATGCCTAGATTATGCCAACGCAGACGATGAACAGTTAGTGTGCATAAAAAATATACTTGATGCTCAGACTACCATGTATAATGACGCCGCAGTCACACTGCAACAGAAGTTAACAGAAGCACTCAAGTAGTGTTTACTGATATGGGTCACTGTCGGTTCAAAAAACGTCAGTGGCCCGTAGCACTTCTGGAAATAATCTTAAAAAATCAAAAAGTATAAATAATGTATAAGAGATCGTAGATGTTCTTTTGGTTACATTGTGGGGATTGACCAACTCCAATTGAGATTACTGGTTCTACTTAAAGGGTTGTGGCTACCTCAGTGTCATTAGATCAGTAACTAACAAGCTATTAATCACCCAAGTTAAAATGGTGACAAAATATTTTTAACAGGAGTGGACAATAAAATGATTGTCTTCGGAATACTAGTAATACCCAAATCTATCGTATGATTTATTCAAACAGATTTATGAAATAGATGCATCACTAAAATTGCACTTATTCCACGTATAAAATGAAGAAAATATAATTCTTTCATTAAAAATCCTTTATCGTGAATGGAGGATCACTTTTTCATATTTGGCAGTCAAGGGTGACTTTCAGCACTGCGCTGGGCTTAGTATTCTTGCTTGCTCCTAGCTCATTTCTATTTAATCTGGTGGTAGGATTCATCACAGTCGCAACCCGTGATGTGAGCAGCCTTCAGGACTCTCTACGGGTAGGCTGTTGTACGTATGAAGACCACCAAACCTGTAGACGATACTGCCCCACTCAACATGGTAGCTGAACCCACGCCAATCAGGACGTGAGAACCGTTGAAGGATGTACTGAATGTTATTATCTGGGCAGCGGATGATGCGGTAGAACTTACCACAAGTACTCACTACAGGGATGAACACTCTTTATCTTTTATATTGTTTGAAACTTGTGATAAGATAAATTTCAGAATAGGCAATACGGTGGCTATATTAGACCATGCTAAATAATAAAAGGATATCAACCTCAATGAAAAAAATTATTTTAACGGGCGCAACCGCCGTTTTTATTGGACTAGCCTCATTTACATTTTCCTCACTCAAAGTGGAAGCTAAAGGGCATGATTGTAGTGATGATTGGGGCTTACGACTTGGATGTACCTATGACTATGTAAATGAAATAATAAAAGAGATAGAACCTATTACTTCTCTCGTGGCTACGTTATCCGACGACATAATTGACACCGGGAAAGATGCAGTGGATTCCTTGAATAATTGTAAAGAAAAACGAGCGTCCAGTGAAGAATTAGATATAGAAGACTATGGAGACTCTGCAGGTAGATTTACTCGCAATTATGAAATTTATCATTGTGGGATTGCTCCGTGTCTAGCGTTACAAGATTTTTGGAACGCAATTTATAGATCCAACAACGCTTCCTTAAAAGCTGATCAATACGAATTTTTTATTGGGGACGATAGCATTAAATATCACTGCAGCAGAAAAAGAGGATCACAGGGGGTGGTAAAAGAAGATAAATGGAAAACAAGTGATTTCTGAGATACGAAAAAGCAGATTGAACAGATGGAACCACGAAGGTCTTATTTGAGGATTTGAATTAAGTATTAATGCTTAGCATTTAAGTGGGTTCTTGGAGCTATTGCGTGGCGTTTGTCAGTACAGTTTATCTGAAAGCATTACCCTCCTGTGAACCCACTTGTATTGGCTGTGAGGGTACAGTGGAGAACGTTTCTGTGTGACCATAGAGCCTACCAATAGAAGCCCAGCTAACGAAGAACTTCTTTGATATCCAGTTAGGACGTTT
>ENA-OSJC01003835-OSJC01003835.1-marine-metagenome-genome-assembly--contig:-NODE-3835-length-10573-cov-32.180736_pt1 | contig 10573 bp, 5 predicted proteins | sample MGYA00237885_ERZ534234 | MGnify/ENA primary metagenome ERZ534234 (study PRJEB26413, sample SAMN06343907) | marine metagenome | isolation source: coastal waters | place: Atlantic Ocean: West Antarctic... | reverse complement strand
AAATTTTATTTGTTAATTATCAGATTAAAAATAAGATTATTTTACAATGATGAATACTCTCTTTTTTACAGATTAATTTTTATAATTCATTACTCATGGAGAAAGTTTTTTTATATTTGCTAAAAACATATTTAAAATGAAAAATTCTCTGTTATTAATACTTTTTCTCTCTAGTATTTTCTCATATTCTCAAAGCCTTGATGTTACGGGTAATATGAATGTAAGTTCTAACCCATGTATGCAAGCTCATTCTACATTAACAATAAAAAATATATCAAATTATTCTTTAAATGTTATTTGTGAGAAAGTAATTATTGATACTACATTAGGAACTTCTAATTTTTTCTGCTGGGCAGCTAATTGTTATCCTTCTTCAACATACATCTCTCCAGGTACAAATACTATAAATGCAGGAGATTCTGATGCTACTGATTTTGGAGGGTATTATGATGCTTTTTGTGACCCTGCATCAGCTACAGTTCAATATTGTTTTTATCCTGATGATAACCCAAGTGATGCTACATGCGTTACAATTTTATATAATGGTAATTCCTCAAGTATTATTGAAAGTGATAGGGTGTTAAAATTAAATAGTTTTTATCCTAATCCTGCTGGACAATCAACAAGTATTGAATATGTTACTTCAAAAGATTCGTATTTAAATATTGTAGATATTCTTGGTAACTCAATTAAAAAATATAATCTTGATTACTCGGGTAAATTAAATATAGACACTAGAGACTTTATAAAAGGAGTATATTTTGGTAATTTAATTGTTGATAATCAAATTATTTCTGTTAAAAAACTTATTATAAAATAGTAATCCGTACTTTCTTGATCTCTTACATATAGAATAGAGTGTAAGATGTAAAACCATAAAATTAGTTAAATGATTACACAAATTACAGGTAAATTATTAGAGAAGACACCAACTTATGTTGTGATAGAATGTAATGGTATGGGCTATCATATTAATATTTCATTACAAACTTTTTCTGCTATTAACAGTGAATTATGCAGACTTTATACTCATTTATCTGTTAAAGAGGATTCTCATACTCTTTATGGTTTTTTTGATGCTGCTGAAAGACATTTATTTCGTAATCTAATAAGTGTTTCTGGAGTTGGCCCCAGTACTGCTCAAGTAATTTTATCTACATATAATGCTAGTGAGATTGTTACTTATATCTCTACAGCAGATGTTGCAGCAATTCAGCACGTTAAAGGAATTGGAGCAAAAACTGCACAAAGAATAATTATTGATTTAAAGGACAAGGTTGCAAAAGGACTTCCTAAATCTGATATTTTATTCAATATAGACAATACAATTAAAACAGAAGCGTTATCTGCATTACTAGCTTTAGGGTTTTCTAAAAAAGCATCTGAGCAAAAAATTGATAAAGTCATGAAACTAAATCCTGATGTTGAGAGTGTTGAAGAGTTAGTAAAGACTGCTTTAAGTCAGATGTAACTGTTATTAATTAGTTGATTGAAATTTGAGCAATAAAATTCAATATTTTTTAACTGTAAGCTTTGTATTTGCATTACTTTTCAGTGTAGATGCAAATGGGTTTACTATGATAGATTCTACAGAGAATAACACTCTTCCTTATCCTTACAGTCCAAATCAGTCTAGTGGTTTGTTTTTAAATACCCCCTCAAATCTTAATTTAAATATCAATTATGATCCTCAAAATAATTATTATTTATTTAATAAAAGGTTGGGAGAAATTAATCTTAATAGATCCCAAGTATTAGATTTTCAACAGTTTCAGGATTATAATCTAAAAAAATCTATCAATAATTATTGGAAGGATAGAACTAAACAACAGCTTTCAAGTAAAAATCAATCTTATGGAATGCCTAAGTTATATATTCCTGGCCAAGCTTTTGATAAGATATTTGGTGGTAATTCAGTAGATATTCGTCCTCAAGGTTCTGCTGAGCTAATTTTTGGAGTGAAAGTAAATCGATTAGACAATCCAAGTCTTCCTGTTGAAAGAAGAAGATCAACAACGTTTGATTTTCAAGAAAAAATACAAATGAATGTAATTGGTAAGATTGGTGATAAGCTTAAGCTTACTACTAATTTTAATACTGAAGCTACTTTTGATTTTGAGAATAATATGAAATTAGAGTACACGGGATATGAAGATGAAATTGTAAAGAAGATAGAAGTTGGTAATGTAAGTCTTCCACTAAATGGAACACTGATAACAGGAAGTCAGTCTTTGTTTGGTTTTAAAACTCAAATGCAATTTGGAAGAACAACTTTTACTGGAATACTCTCTCAGCAAAAGAGTAGTACCTCAGAAATTGAGGTTAGTGGAGGAGCCCAAACTTCTGAGTTTGATATTTATGCTGATCAATATGAAGCAAATAAACACTTTTTCTTAGCTCAATATTTCAAAGATAATTATGATAATGCGCTTAGTGATTTACCATTTGTTAATTCTCCTATTAATATTACTAGAGTTGAAGTCTGGATTACCAATAAGACAGGAACTACAAATGACACTAGAAATATTGTTTCTTTTCTTGACTTAGGGGAGACAACAGGTAATATTTACAATACTCAGTTTACATTATCAAATGGAGGTCCGTATCCTGATAATAATGCTGCTAATGATATGTTTGAATCCTTAACAACAAATTTTAGTGGGATTAGAGATATTAATAATGTTAATAATATTTTGTCTTCTCAATTGGGTATAGGCTTTTTAAATGGACAAGATTATGAGAAATTAGAGCGTGCCAGAAAATTAACTTCTCAAGAATATTCTATGCATCCACAGCTTGGATATATTTCTTTAAATCAAGCACTAAATAACGATGAGGTATTAGCAGTAGCATTTCAGTATACAGTTGGTAATAATACCTTTCAAGTTGGAGAATTTACATCTTCAGGACCTACCGCTCCACAGGCTTTAATTGTAAAACTTTTAAAGGGTACAAATTTCTCACCAAAACTACCTAACTGGCATTTAATGATGAAAAATATATATGCATTGGGAGCCTATCAAATGAGTAGTAATAACTTTATTCTTGATGTAGTTTATGAAAATACAGAAGAGTCTGGGGCTTTAACTAATTACATCCCAGAAGGAGTTATAGAAGGAGTTCCATTAATTCAGGTGGTAAATGTTGATCAGTTAAATCAACAAATGGATAGGCAATCGGACGGAGTTTTTGATTTTATTGAAGGTATAACTGCTAAAACTGCTAATGGTAGAATTATCTTCCCTGTTCGTCAACCATTTGGAGAATATTTGAGGTCAAAATTTTCAGACCCAACTATTGCTGATAAATATGTTTATCAAGCTCTCTATGATTCTACACTTACCATTGCACAACAATATCCAGAATTAAATAAATTTAGAATAAAAGGAAGTTATCAAGGGGCTTCTGGCTCAGAAATAAGATTAACTGCTATGAACGTCCCAGAAGGCTCTGTAACTGTTACTGCTGGTTCTCAAAAGTTAGTTGAAAACCAAGATTATACAGTAGATTATACAATGGGAAGAGTTACTATTATAAACGAGGGTATATTAAATTCTGGTATTCCAATTAAAATATCTCTTGAAAATAATTCAATGTTTGGAATTCAAAATAAAACTTTAGTTGGTTTACATGCTGATTATGAAGTTAATAAAGATTTTATTTTAGGAGCAACAATGCTGAACTTAACAGAAAGACCTTTTACGCAAAAAATTAACACTGGTGAAGAACCTATTTCAAATACTATTTGGGGATTAGATGGAACTTATCAAACTGAAGCCCCATGGTTAACCAAAGCTGTTGATTTTTTACCTTTTATTGAAACAAAAGCAAAATCAAGAATTATTGCTAACGCTGAATTTGCTCAGCTAATTCCTGGTCATCATAGGGCTGTTGGGAAAAATGGGGTGTCATATATTGATGATTTTGAGTCAAGTAGAACATCAATAGATATTAAAAATATGGGAGCCTGGAGAAGCTCTAGTATTCCTCAAGGTCAGGAAGACTTATTTGAGAATGCCTCTGCAAATAATGATCTTATTTCTGGATTTAAAAGAGCAAAATTATCGTGGTATACAATTGACCCTTTATTTTATAGAAATACCTCTATTACTCCACCTAATATTAATAAAACTCTTAGCTTAGATAATGGAAGTGCAATTGCTCAACAATCTTATCATTATGTTAGAGAGGTTTTAGAAACAGAAGTTTTTCCTAATAAGGACCCTGATTTAGGAAGTCAAATAACCAATTTATCGGTTCTTGATCTTGCATATTATCCATCTGAAAGAGGTCCGAATAACTATACTGTTAATGGTTTGGAAGCTAGCGGAAGATTAATGAACCCCTCCAAAAACTGGGCAGGTATTATGCGAAAATTAGAGACTAATGACTTTGAGGCTGCAAATATTGAGTTCATTGAGTTTTGGATGATGGATCCTTTTAACATCGAGGATGGACTAGCTAATCACAGTGGAGGTGACTTATATCTTCATCTTGGTAATGTTTCAGAAGATGTTTTAAAAGATGGATATAAAAGTTTTGAAAATGGGTTACCAATAAACGCTAGCGTAGTCGATGTTGATACAACTGTCTGGGGAAGAGTTCCTACTAATTTTTCTATTGTTGAAGCGTTTGATAATGATCCGTTATCAAGACAATATCAAGATGTTGGTTTAGATGGTTTAGCAAATAATGATGAACTGCTATTTTTTGAGGATAATTATATAGATTTATTAGAAAGCGCTTATGGAACAAATTCTCCAGCATATCAAAATGCTATTAACGACCCTTCAGGAGATGATTTTCATTATTTCAGAGGAACAGATTTTGATAACGCATCTACTGATATCTTAGCTAGATATAAGAGGTTTAACAATACTGACGGAAACTCTGTAACTTCAGAACAATCTATTGAATCATACCCAACTGCAGCTTCTTCCCAGCCAAATACTGAAGATATAAATAGAGATCATACTTTAAGTGAGACAGAAAGTTATTTCCAATATAAGTTAAATCTATTTCCTGGAATGGGTATTGGTGATAGCTATATCTCAGATGTTTTAGAAACAACAGTTAAAACTGAAAATGGAAATAATAGAAATATTAAGTGGTATCAATTTAGAGTTCCAGTTTATCTTCCTGATAATGTTATTGGAGGTATTCAGGATTTTAAATCTATTAGGTTTATGAGAATGAATTTCACTAATTTTAACGAACCTATAGTTTGTCGTTTTGCAACATTTAATTTAGTCAGGGGCGAATGGAGACGTTATAATTTTGACCTTTCAGAGCCTGGAGAATATATCCCATTAGATGATCAGTCTCAAACTACTTTTGATGTTTCTGCTGTTAATATTGAAGAAAACGGTAATAGACTTCCAATTAAATATGTTTTGCCTCCCGGGATAGAGCAAGAGGTAGATAATACAACTACTACATTAAGACAGCAAAATGAACAATCTTTAGTTTTAAAAGTTTGCGGGCTTCAAGATGGTGACTCCAGAGCAGCATATAAAACGTCTGATTTAGATGTTAGAGCATACAAGAGAATCAAAATGTTTGTTCATGCCGAAGGCCAAGAAGATAATTTAAATGATGGAGATTTATCTTGTTTTATTCGACTAGGTACTGATTTTACAGCTAACTACTATGAATATGAGATTTCATTAAAACCAACTTCTCATTACGCAACTTCTGACAATGAAATATGGCCTGAAGAAAATGAAATTGATATAGCTTTTGAAATTTTTCAGCTTGCTAAACAAGAGAGAAATTTTAATAATTTTGATGTTAGCTCTCCTTTCATTAAATACGGATCATCTGGAAAAATTACTGTAGTAGGAAACCCTAATTTATCTCAGGTTAAAACAATAATGATTGGAGTTAGAAACCCTAAAAAAAGTAGCGCTAATAGTATAGATGATGGTTTGTCTAAATGTGGACAGATATGGGTTAATGAATTAAGGCTAACAGATTTTGATGAGTACGGAGGCTGGGCAGCTAACACTAGAATAACAACTCGACTAGCTGATATTGGGAATATTACATTATCAGGAAATCTTAGCACTATAGGTTTTGGTAGTATTGAAAAGAAAGTTAATGAAAGACAAAAATATAATGCACATCAGTATGATTTTTCATCAAGCTTTGATTTAGGTAAATTATTTTCAGAAAATCAGGGCGTAAAAATACCCATGTATGTTGGTATTTCAGAATCTGTAAGAAATCCTCAATATAATCCTCTAGATCCAGATATATTATTATCCACCTCTTTACAAACATTAAGTAACCAAGATGATAAGGATTCTCTTAAATTCATTGCTCAAGATTATGTTAAAAGAAAGAGTATTAATTTCACTAATATTAGAAAAACAAAGACAATAAAAAAAGGTAAAAAACCAAAAAATAATAAGGTTTATGATATTGAGAACTTTACGCTCTCATATTCAAAAAATGAAACTTTTATTAGAAATATAAATACAGAATATAATAGAACTGTTAACTACAGAGGAGCACTAACGTATAATTTTAATACCAAGCCCAAAAATATTAAACCATTTTCTAAATTAAATTTAGGCAGGTCTCCTTATATGAGATTTGTAAAAGACTTTAATTTTAATAATATGCCTAAATCTTTTTCTTACAGGACTGATTTAGATAGGAATTATAATGAAACAAAATTAAGAAATCTTAATAATGGGAATATGATCATTTCACCTACTTATAATAAGTTTTTTAATTGGAATAAGATGTATGAATTTAAATATGATCTTACAAGAACATTAAAGTTAGATTTTAGTGCAAATAGAAAGGCAAGTATAGATGAGCCAGCAGGAAGAATAAGTAAAGATGATCCTGATTATCAGCAAAAGAGAGATACAATTTGGCAAAATTTTTGGGATTCTGGTAGGCCAACATCATACAATCAGAAATTTAGTTTGAATTATCAATTTCCATTAAATAAACTTCCAATTTTTAATTTCATGACTTTAAGTACAAGGTATAATGGGAATTATGATTGGAAATCTGCGCCATTGGCGTTACAGAATTTAGGTAATACCATACAAAATTCCCAAAACAGACAATATAACGGTCAAATTAATCTTACTACATTATATAATAAGGTTCCTTATTTTAAAAGAATCACACAAGGAGCTAGAGAACGTGGAAGAATGCAGCTAAAACAAAGTAAATCTAAAAAGAAAAAAGGTGAAAAGGATGACCAGAAAGATGAAAATAAAAAAGAAAATAATTTTAATGTTTTAAATCATTTAACTCGCTTTGTCTTAGGAGTAAAAAATATTTCATTTAATTATAGTGAAACAAGAGGAACTATGCTTCCAGGGTTTTTGCCTGAACCTCATTTTTTTGGTCAGCAGTGGGCGAATATGGCTCCATCTATTCCTTTTGTTCTTGGAAGCCAAAGAGATATAAGAAGTATGGCTGGCTTAAACGGTTGGTTAACTAAAGATACACTGTTAAATACTTTATTTAAAACTAATAAGTCACAAAACCTCACATTAAGGAGTACTGTTGAACCTGTCAAACAGTTTAGAATTGAATTAACTGCTAATAAAACAACTACAACTAATAATCAAGAATATTTCAAATGGGATAATCTGATTAATAATTATAATTCTTTTACTCCAACAGAAACAGGAAGTTATAGTGTTTCTTTTATCTCTATGTCGTCTGCATTTAAAGGCAATAGTGACGATTATTCTTCTCAAATATTTTCAAGGTTTAGAGGGTATAGAGCAGATATTGCTAATAGACTAGCATCTGCAAATCCAAATTTTAATGGGTTTTTAAGTTCTACTACTGGTTTCCCAATAGAATATTCAATTAACAATGGAGATACTATAGTGACTGGAGGTTATGGTCCGACTTCACAGGAGGTAATTATCCCTGCATTCCTTGCAGCATATGGAGGAAGAAGTTCTAATAATATTTCACTTACAGAAATGCCTAAGATTCCTCTTCCAAATTGGAGAATCACATATGATGGATTAATTAAATATAGGCTATTTAAAAGATATTTCAGGAACTTTAGTATAGGCCATGCCTACAGGTCTACCTACACGGTTAGTGCTTATAATACAAACTTAGATTATTTTGATGGAGATCAGATTAATTTAAATAATATGAGTTACCATGTACAAAAGGAAATTGCTCAGGTGTCAATTAACGAACAGTTTAGCCCTTTGTTAAAATTAGATGTTACATGGAAAAATAGTTTAATTACAAAAATTGAAATTAAAAGATCTCGAACTTTGTCTTTATCGCTTTCAAATAATCAATTAACTGAAACATCAACAAAAGACTATGTAATTGGAACCGGTTTTAGAATAAAAGATCTCGAGTTTAGATTTATTTCTGGAGGTAGAGGGAAGAAAATGTCATCAGATTTAGATCTAAAACTAGATTTAAATATAAGAAATAACAATACTATTATTAGAAAAATTATTGAAGATGTTGAGCAAATAACTATGGGGCAGCAGGTGGTAAGTATTAAGTTTTCAGCGGATTATGTGTTAAATCAACGACTAAATATAAGAGCCTTTTATGATAAGGTAATAACCAATCCTTTTATCTCAACTACCTTTCCGGGATCAATCACAAATGCTGGATTTAGTCTTCGATTTACATTAGCTGGATAATTTTTTTTAGATATAAAAAATTGTATTTTTGAAAAAATTTTTAATATGAGTTTTCCATTAGATTTAAAATATACTAAAGACCACGAGTGGTTAAAAATAGATGGTGATATTGCTATTGTTGGTATAACTTCATTTGCCCAGGGTGAGCTAGGTGATATTGTTTATGTAGATGTTGACACTGAAGGTGAGGAGCTAGAGCAAGAAGCTGTTTTTGGTTCAGTTGAAGCTGTAAAAACAGTTTCTGATTTATTTATGCCGATGAATGGAGAAGTCTTGGAGTATAATTCTTTACTCGAAGATAACCCAGAACTAATAAATACTGATCCTTATGGAGATGGTTGGATTATAAAAATTTCAATTAGTGATCACTCAGCAATCAATCATCTTTTAAGTTCTGAAGACTATCAAAAGTTAGTAGGATAAAATAGATAATATGAAGCCGAAAAAAAATCCAAAAATAAGTCTAGAAAGTAAGAAGTCTTTATTTTTTCAAATTGGTCTTGCCATCACTCTTCTCGCTGTTTTAATTGCTTTTGAATGGAAAAGTTATGAAAAGAATGATTATAACTTAGGTAATCTTAATCTTGATGATATGGAAGAAGAAATAATACCTATTACAAGACAAGAAGTCAAGCCACCACCTCCACCACCTCCACCACCTGAAGTAATTGAAATCGTTGAGGATGAAGTTGAAATTGAAAAAGAATTAGAAATTGAGGATACTGAAACTGATGAGGACGAAATCATAGAGACTGAAGAAGAGGATGATGAAGAGTTTTTTATGGTTGTTGAGAATATGCCAGAATTTCCTGGTGGAGATTTAGGTTTGATGAAATTTATCCAAAAAAATGTAAAATATCCAGCTATTGCCAAAGAGTATAATATTACAGGTAAAGTATATGTTAGTTTTATTGTCGATAAGCAAGGTAAGGTAACAAACGTTAAGATTGTTCGTGGTGTAGATAAGAATCTAGACGGAGAAGCTTTAAGGGTAGTTTCTGCATTACCTAATTACAAGCCAGGAAAACAAAGAGGAAAGCCAGTAAGAGTAATGTTTACAATTCCTATTAATTTTACATTAAATTAATTAATCCGTTTAACTCATCCATTTTTCTGCTTAAACCTAAAGAAATTTTAGATGTTAACTTTCTAAAAATTCGATAATTTAGTTAGATTTGAATAATGTTATTTAAATCAAACTAAATGTCTACAGATATATCAAAATTTCTTGACTCGACCTACTTAAAAGAATCTACAGAGCTAGGAATTTCCGAAAAAGAAAATCAAAAAATTGTTAAAGAATTTATTTTGGATGGAATTAAAATGGACTGTGCTTGTTTAATGATCCGTCCAAACTTTGTTCAACTAGCTTATGATCTTATTGCTAAAGCTAGTTCGAGTGTTAAAATTGGTACAGTTATTGACTTTCCATTCGGAAATGCATCTACAGAAGAAAAAATTAAAGAAGCAAATTCTGTTATTGTTAATGGAGCCTATGATTTAGACTTTGTTTGTGATTATAATGCTTTCAAAAGAGGAAGTTTTGAAAAGTTTGATAATGATATTTTATTATGTACAAAACTTGGTTTAGCAAATAAAAAAATTGTTAAATGGATAATTGAAACAGGAGCGCTATCTAAAGCAGAAATACGTAAGATTTCTATTAGAATACACCACATTGTATCCTCTGAATTCAATAAGGATTTGCAAAAAGTATTTATTAAAACTTCCACAGGTTATTATGGAGGCTCTGGAGCTAAGATCAAAGACATTAAGGTTATTAAGTCTGTTTGTGGAGATTTGTCTGTTAAGGCTTCAGGTGGTGTCTCTGACCTAAGTCAATGTCTTGAAATGATAGAAGCTGGTGCTTCCCGAATTGGAACTTCTAAGGCTTTAAAAATTTATAATGAAAA
>ENA-OSJC01003832-OSJC01003832.1-marine-metagenome-genome-assembly--contig:-NODE-3832-length-10579-cov-3.487050_pt1 | contig 10579 bp, 6 predicted proteins | sample MGYA00237885_ERZ534234 | MGnify/ENA primary metagenome ERZ534234 (study PRJEB26413, sample SAMN06343907) | marine metagenome | isolation source: coastal waters | place: Atlantic Ocean: West Antarctic... | reverse complement strand
TATGACACCCGGCGCTATTGCTAGAGGTGTAGGACTTGCAGGTAAAACATCTGCAACAATGCCAACACTAAGTAAGTTAAAAGATGTTCCGATCTTAGGTCGAGGCATTACTAGAACTATATCAACAGGCAGAGCCAGAAGCATAGAAGAGCTTGGTGCTTTGTCTCTTGCCATTCCTATGGGTATTTCAGAACAAGGACAACGACTTGAACAAGCAAGAATGCGTGGTGAAGAGGTCGGAGCAGGCAAAGAGTTTCTTGCTGAACTAGCAGGTGCTGGTATCGGTATGTCAGAATTGCTACCGATTGAAAGAGCATGGAGAAGATTCGGCAAAGCTAACATGGGTCGTTTTGATTTAGGTGAAGCGACAAAACAAGCATTAATGCAGGCTGGTGTTGAGGGTGCACAAGAAGCTGGTGCAGGTATTATGCAGAACTTAACTGCTAAAAATCTATACGATCCAGACTTACCAATTACTGACAGTGCAATGGATGAAGCCTCTGTAGGTGGTGGTGTCGGCTTTATATCCAGTTTCCTTATGACTGCATTTGGAGCTAGGCGTTTTGCCAAGAACAGAATGGATGAGGTTGATCGTAGAGAACAACTTAAAGACGCAGATTCAAAGCCAATAGCTAGTACACCAGAAGATTTAAACCCAACTACATCAACTGCTTTAGTTCCTATAGAGCATTACGATACTCTTCAAAACATTATTACTAAGCAAAGTGCTGCTTCATCAAAAGCAGAAGATGAAATTAAAAGAGATCAGCTTGCTATAGAATTATCAACATACAATCCTTATTTTGAGGTTGTTCAAACTCCAGATGGATTTGATATTGTTAATACCAGAACCAATGAAGTGCAGTCTAGCACTCCAGATATAAACGAAGCCTTTGTTGCCAAGCAACAGCTTAATAAAGCATCAAATGATTTAAGAACAGATAAAGCTGTTCAAGACTTAACAAGAATTAATGGCTTAGTAGGCAGTGGTGCTGTTGAAAGTATGGCTCGTAATATTCTTAATCCAGAAACATCTCAAATCCCCAAACAAGTATTAGCAAATTACGATAGCCGAATAACTGATGAAATGGTTAAGGAAGCTAGAATACTTCTTGGTGAAATTAAAGGAAAAGGTGGCAAGGCTCCTGCTAGAACCCTTGATGCTGATAGCACAAGAGCAAGCGGTGCTGTTCAAGTCTGGAGAAAAAATCTTAAACGAAGAAAGATACAGGAAAAAGATTTTTATACTGTTACTGAAGCTAAGAAGTTATTGAAACCAAAAGATTTTAATGTTCTTAGAAAAGGTCCCATAGCTCAGTTGGATAGAGCGTTCGACTGTTATTATTGATTGATTTATCAATCTAATCCGACATCGAAAGGTCGTAGGTTCGAGCCCTACTGGGACCGTATTAATTTAAGGTAATAGTTAAGTAAAATTAATTATTATCACAAGTAAACTTCCAGCAATTCTTTGCTTCCAATTTATGGTGGAGACGTGGGTTCAAATCCCGCATTAGGTGAATTCAAGGTTCCCTTCTTAGCTCAATGGTTAGAGCTCCATTGCACCCAAAGTTTACTGAAACCAAATCTCCTTAGCTCAGTTTGGCAGAGCATTCGGCTCTTATACTATCATAAATAATACCGCCCATAGCTCAGTTGGTAGAGCATCCGATTGTAGTTGTTATAATTTTCGGTGGGTCGCTAGTTCGAATCTAGCTGGGCGGATATATATTTATGATAATATGTTACCGAAGGGTCGTGGGTTCAAGCCCCACAGGAGGTTAAATTATTTAGCTATAGTATAATTAATATTATGCTATAGCACTCTTATTGAAGAACATCCAGCAAATATCTATAAATTTATTTATAAAAATTTAAAATGTTCTCAGATAATAGTTTTTTTAAAAAAGAGTTTCAAGGACTTGTAGCTCAGTGGTAGAGCAATCGACTGCAGATCGATCGGTCACTGGTTCAAATCCAGTCGGGTCCTAAAAAAAAATGTCAGGTGGCTTAATGGTTAAAGCATTCATCTTTTAAATGAAGGATTGGTGGTTCGAATCCATCCCTGACACACTTAATAAGTCTAGATGGTATAATGGTTATTACTCGACATTGTGGCTGTCGCAATCCAAGTTCGATTCTTGGTCTAGACAAAAATAAAACTTTAAATAATAAATTTATTTAAAGAATACTTATATATAGAAATATAAGGTTCCATAGTGTAGTTGGTTAGCACATCAGACTTTGAATCTGGTAACCCGAGTTCGAATCTCGGTGGAACCTAAATAATTTTAGCAAGTAATAATTCAATTTATTATGTGTTTAATATGTGGTTAGGATTGATGCCTACCAAGCATTAGCCCCTGGTTCGATTCCCGGCGAACTCAAAATATTTTTTGCCTCTATATCTTAGGTGGTAGAGAGTTAGTCTTATAAACCAAAGGTAGGAAGTTCAAATCTTCCGAGAGGCTAATAAGCTAAGCAGAGTGGCGCAGTGGAAGCGTGCCTGGCTCATAACCAGGAGGTCGATGGATCGAAACCATCCTCTGCTATTTAAATAAAATTTACCCGCCCCTGTGGCCAAATGGATAAGGCGTCTGACTTCTAATCAGAAGACTGTGGGTTCGATCCCCACCGGGGGTAAATTCATTAACTTTAAAGTTAATGTTAAATTAAATTCTAATGTTTTTATCTAATATTGGAATTAAAGTTTCATAATTTTTATTTGTAAGCTTACAGCATATTAAATATTTGTTTTATCTATTAATAAAAAACTATATAGCTTACAGTAAAATAAATTTTTGGAAATTAAATTACATTTAATATTAATTATACTTCCTGCAAAATTAAATATATTAAAGATTATTTATAAAAGTATAATGATATGTAATTAATAAGTAAATTTACAGCACACTAAATCTTATTTTTTTTGATATAAAAATTTCCTGATTTTATAAAATTTACTGTAAATTGATTACATATATATTTAATGTTTTTTTATTAGCTTATTGTTAATTTGTCAGATTAGTTTGGTTATCTCACTTTGTTTATTTAAGTACGAATTAAAAAATCTAAATTATTTTATTATAATTTAGATTACTTTTATTTAAAAAAAAAAATTGATTTTTTTATATTTCTACTTATTTAGCGTAGTTACTTAATGTGATTTAGATTACCCAAAGAATAAGGGTTTAATGGATTGAAGTGTCTTCAATTCCTTCTAAATACAGAGCAAATTTATTTAAAATTTTACAAAAAATAATAATAATTAGTTATTGTTATTATTTTTTTTTTTATCAGAAATGAATAAAATAAAAAGTGAATAAAATTAGTTGGAGTATGCGAGACCACCCATACCACTCATAATTCTAAGAACATTGTAGTTGACGGCGAAAACTCTCATTTCTCTATCGTATGTTTTAGTGTGGGCTGCTGAGTTGAACTCTAAATTTAATTGAGCGTTATCAATTCTTGAGAAATTGCATGTTCCACTTGGTTGGTGTTCGGATGGTTTGAGAGCAAATGAGTAAGTGTAAATCATTTTTCTTGGAACAACTTCACTATGTTGGTCGTTTTGGACTATTCTGAAGTAATCCGCATCTCTAACAGCCATTCTGTCGTGTCCGTTTAATTGGATTTTGGCGTTCTTGAAGGTTTCGTATGCTGTTTGTGTATCATCATGAGTTACACCTGAGTATCTTAATTTTTGGTTGCCGGTGACTCTTCTGTCTGTAGTAGCAGCCCATGATGAAGTGCTTAAGAAGGTTTCGTTTTGGATAACCCAGTGTAAAGCTTTAACTGGGTGGTTGAAGTTTAAGTCAACTTTTCTTGTGGTATCTCCACTTGAAATACTTTCGGCACCAGTGAATTGGAGTTGTTCGATTAAGTATTCGTGGGAAACTTGGGCGAATCTTCTTCTTTCATCGGTATCTAAGTAGATGTAATCAACTAATAATTGGCATGATTTCATGGAAACATCACCACTATCGGATTGTGGCATACCGGTAGCTGCGTCACCTAAAGTTCTAATTAAGTGTCTGCTATCTTCAAACTCGAATTGGAGTTTGACTTCGTGGTATTGTAAGGCAATGAGTGGTAAAGCAAGACCTGGGTTTCTGTTAAACCAGAATCTTAATGGTACATATAAGGTTGTTTCGTGATTAGTTGTTAAAGTAACTGGGTCGGAAATATCTCTATCGAAAGTATTACCAACCATTTGGTCGTAGGCGACTCTGTGGTCTGCCTTGACGTTTAATTCACCCCATATATCAAGCCATTCACCGTAGTGTTTGTCAATTTGTTGACCTCCAATTTCAACTGAAACAGATTTAATTAAGGCGTTACCAATACCGTTGGTGTAGTTAGCGGCAGTAACTGTTGCGCCTTGTCCGGTTTGGTCTAATTTTGGTAATTTAACTTCTAAAACCATTGGACCGATTAAATCACCATTTCTTGAGATAGTGACTTGAGCTTTGTTGTTAAAGTCAGCACTTCCGTTGAAAGTTTGAGCGATGGTTTCAATTGAGAAGTTGGTGTGTCTTCTGTAAACGACTTTAAAGAATGTAATTTGTGGGTTACCAGTAAGGTAGATATCTTGAGCGCCATAAGCGACTAATTGCATTAATCCTCCTCCCATTTTTTTATATTATATAATTAGAAAAAAAAAATATATATAATAAACACTTTAAAAGCATAAAAATTTATAATTTTTATTTTTTTTATTTTCATACCTAAAATACTATTTATTATTTAATATTATCTATAAAGATTATGAATTTTTAAAAATAAAATAATTTTTTTAGTAAAAATTAAATTGTAATTAATTAATTTTATAATTAATTTTATATTTTTTAAATTTAATATTCCTGTAGAAATTTTAATTATTCCTATAGATATTTAAATCCTATAGAAATTTTTTACTATATAATTTTTTTTACTATAGAAATTTTAGTCCTATATAAATTTTTTTACTATATAAATTTTTTTACTATATAAATTTTTTTACTATAGAAATTTTAGTCCTATAGAAATTTTAATCCTATAGAAATTTTTAATCCTATATAAATTTTAATACTATAGAAATTTTAATACTATAGAAATTTTAATATTATAGAAATTTTAATTATTCCTATAGAAATTTTAATTAAATCCAATTTAATTTTTACTAAAAAAAATATTTTATATTAATAAAATTCATTAATTAATTTAATTTTTGCTATAATTATTTTTTTTATTTAAAAAAATATTTTTTTATATTACGTTTAAATATGTATACCTAAAATTCTTTTATAAATAATAAAAATTTTACTTTAAAAATAAAATAATATTTAAAAAAAAATATTTAAAAAAAAAATCTTATCATATATTATAAAATGTCAGAATATAATAATCCAAATGAAAGCACAACTGTTAATAATCTCGATGTCAGAGGGAATTTAAGTTTAATGACTCAAACTATTTCTGCTGTTGTTGAAGCAGAAGCAGTTGCGGCTTCTACCATTTCAACAACAGCCACAGTTGTAGTAGTATCCCAGACTAACGATGCAGATGATAGAATTTATTTACCAGATCCTGCTACTGTTTCTGATGGAAAATTATATATTTTATCTACTGATGGTGTCGAATTAAGTTCTACTGGAAAATCAGTAAAAATTAATGGTACAGAAGTAACTGATGCAAGTAGTGTATTTACTAGAGAATTAGCTTTAGCAGCAGGTACCCATGTTGTAATAAAAAAAGATAATTCTGAATGGACTGTCGGTACCGGTACTCCAAATTAAGTTCAAAATATTTTATTTATATTTTTCAAAAAATAAAAAATTTTTTAAATTAAATGATTTTTTATTTTTATTTTTAAATTTATTTCTTTAAGGAGTTACCTCACATTCCTCCACAACATCAAACTCCGAAGCCACATCATCTGGGCCATTTCGAAGTAGGTGTAGTGTCTTCATTTCCCTTGAATCATCTGGCTCAAGTGTGAAGGTGTAATCTGCTAGGCATTCTTCTGTTGATTGGCTCATAAGTTCCTTGACCCAAACATAACGTTCTTGGTCTAGCATAGCGCGGAAGTCATCCCAAGAGCTCTTCTGTGCCGGGACTCCCCCCGAAGCCGGATGTTCCTTTGAAGCAGCAATAGTTACAACTTCTTGTCCTGCCATTACCATCTTGAAGGAAGCAGTATTCCAACCCTGAAGCATAGAAACTCCCTTTCTATCTGCTGGGGCCTGGTAACCATATGCCTTCGTAACATTGTGTCGTGCATTGAGGTTCCAGTAGTTAATCTGAGGTGCTTTGGAGTATCCAAAATCATTAAAAATCTGTGTGATTGTATCAAAAGAAGTTTCCCATTTCACCGTAGAAGCAGGTGCATGTACTCCCCAGTAATTTCCAAGTCCCATAACTTGGGCATCAAACTGTTCGTCCGATAGGATTAGCAGTTGAGGAAGCTCGCCTAGTGGAACATTGTTCTTTCGAGCAGTATTAGCCACTAGCCGCATAGCCTTATTTAGATCTGTGGAATATCCCATTGACCCCTGAATTGCCGTAATTTTTTCAAGCAGTGTGTATTCCCTGCCACTCGAATGAACGAAGTGGAATAGGCAGGGATTATCTGAGAATGAGAGTGCCATATGCTTAAATGGACCGGTGTTTAGTTCGGATGCCATAATTCCAAGCGAAATGGAAAGCATCATACAAGTGATACCCTTTGACGCTTCTGCAGCCATAGATGGCGAAACATCAATCTCAGCTAGAATATCAACAACGTCAGAGTCTAGGACTTCTGCCTCAGCAAGTTCAACAGCTGCTCTATATTCTTCTCCTTCTGTGATTCCAGATTCTTCAAGTTCTGTCACCTTCTTGCGACGTTGTTCCTTGATAAATTCCTTAATTTTTGCTAATGTTTCTCTGCATATAGCCTTCCACTGCGCCTCAAGGACCAATAGTTCAGCGTCTCCGTCCGTAAACTTTTCCTTTATTATTTTTTCAACAATTTGGTAAGGAGCTAGACAACCTCCCTTAACCTTAGAAAGACCTTCAATAAGAATCTTTCTAGCGTCAACGCGGTCCCGAACTTCAGGAAATCTGTTTCCAGTTTCTCGCTGGTGTGGGTCAGGCTTAGCCTTTGGCTTTTCGTTCAGCCACGCCTTTCTCTGCTTCAAAAGAAAGCCAGATGGAGCAGTAGCTGGATTAAGTTCACTCCATCTACCCGAGCAAGTCTTAACCTCGCAAACATCACACAGCCGATTAAGGAGTGAAAATGTATTACGAGTCTGCTTCTGATATTTGGGTTGAATCGAGGGAAGAACATCAAATGTCGATTTGTTCCCGTGAAACTTGTATCGAATTAGGAGATTGCGAACCCCCTGCTTTTGAAATCTCTTGACAGTAAGCTTACTTTCGAGAGTTTCCTTCTGTTTAATTTCTTCCGCTGTGAGTGAACTCTTATTTTGAAGTTTAATCAGGGCTTCATGGTCCTCAGGGTCTGACAGCTTATGATAAACTGCTTTAAACCAAGGGATAATAGCATCTGCCGACTTCTCTCTAGGACCGTACTTTCCTGCGTTAGATAGTTTAGCCCGAAGCTCTCCAATCTTTTCATTTTGTGCTTCCTCATCAATTACTTCATACTTGACCTTCCAAGCCTCGTAAAGAGAGATGTCTTGGTCGATATACATCCAGAAGTATTTGATTATACTCTCAACTAGTGGTTGGTAGAAGTTAAAGAAACTTTCATCAATACTATCAACCCTGCGCTTTGAAATCATGGAAATCATCTTCCAGTAGTCTTTAAAGTAACCAAATTCTGGAACAAATTCCATGATGTTGATTACTAGTTGCTTATATCCACGTTCGTATAGTTGGAGTAGACTCTCAATGCCTGTTGCCTTACAACCTTCTCCATGTCGTGGGTGTCGCTTATTAATAATAGCAATAACTAGGTCACTGATTTGTTTAGGATCTCGGGTACCGAGAACCTTTTCAAGATAGCGTACGCTGTCAGTGGCCGGAGTAGACTGATTAATTGACAGATGCCAATCCAAAGATTCTTGTCCGGTTGATTCATACATTGGTGTACCTTTTTCCCCAACAACCATAGGTGTTTTGACAAGTCCTTGAAGGTCTTGTACGAATTGTCCTGTAGTAGATTTAATAGAAGTAGTCATTTTGCAGTTAAGTTATTTAAAATTAATTGAATTAAAAAGATATTTTTAAATCAATTTTTTTTTTCAATAAAAAGATATACTTAAAATTATGGTATTTTATTTTTCAATAAAAGATATACTTAAAATTATGGTATTTTATTAATACAATGATATAAATAATAAAATTCTTTACCACAATTAAGTTTTATATTTTTTGAGTTTTGATGTTTTTCTAAACATTTCCAAAATGTTTCTGATAATTTTTTACATTCTTGTATTTGGTGTGACATTTTTTATGTACCTAAAAAATTACTAAATTATATCAATTTTAATTATTTATATTGAAATAGTTTTATTTAATAACATCCAAATTAATATACCTAAAAATATTCCTCCTGATTCAAGAATATTATAACTAATCATTTTTTTTTCTTCATCATCATCTTTATAAAATATACAATGAGATATCCATAATACAACAAGAATACCAAAAATTATATTATTTTGTAAATTCTCTCCATTATTCATATATGTTATATAAATGTATGAAAATAAAACTATTAATATTATTATAGTACTAACATTAGCATTATTTTTATTTAGGTGTCCTTTTTCTCCTAAGTAAGCACTACTTAATGCTAAGCAATTTAATATTAAAACAATTATAAAACTACCTAACTTAAATTGAGTACCTAAATTATTATTTATAAATAATACTATTAATAATAAGACTAAAGGAGACATAACCATTCTATAAGAATATCTAGAAAGGTTGATTTTTTTATAATCTTCTTTTTCTTTATTTAGATTATTCATTTTACAATAACCTAAAATACCTACAATAGCAACACTAGTTAATATTGATAATATGGTTCTATTTTTAGGTTCACTAATATTCATTGATTCTATAAAAGTTAATACAGCTAAAACAATTAATAAACCTAAATTTATTTGTAAAGTTAAATCTATTATATCTTTATTTATATTATTTTGTCCTAAAATATTATTTGTATTTATATTATTTATATCTATATTATTTATATCTATATTATTCATATCAGCTTGTTGATTCATATTAGCTTGTTGACCTAAATCTACTTGTTGATTCATATTAGCTTGTTGACCTAAATCTACTTGTTGATTCATATTAGCTTGTTGATTCATATTAGCTTGTTGACCTAAATCTGCTTGTTGATTCATATTAGCTTGTTGACCTAAATCTGCTTGTCTATTTTTGATTAATACATCCATTACAGAACTACTACCAATAGTATTATTTTGTAAATGAGGTGGTAATTGTTCTGTACTAGCTGTGATAATATTATTTAACATTTTTTCATTTAAGACATTTTGATTCATTTATATTGATATTATATAATAAAAATATAAAAAGGTTAATTATAGAGCATAAAAATAAAATTGAATCAAAAAATACTGAATTTTATAATTAAACAAAAATTTTCAAAAAATGTTTAGAAAACTAATTCTTATTACTTCAATTTGTTTGGCAGGAGGACATACACATCGTGGAAAAATCTCAGTTGGAGAATATTTCGATGTAGTTATACCTACCAATCAACAATCTTGTTCGGCTTGTACTATTACTCCGCAGAAGGTTGTCTTTGAAAAGAGAAAGTCTTGGAATGCTAATGTGAACCAAAAATCAGGACAGGGAGAAAAAGATTATGTAGATGCGTGTATGGAATTATGGGATTTCAAAGGAAATTTATGTCCTTCTGGAAGTAATTCTATACAAGAATATTTATCTTATCACGTATCGACTATATATGAATATACTTGGAAGAAATATATTGCTTGTGAAAAAGTACAAACTTGCGTAATGTAATATAAAAATGAAGTAAAATATCAAATAAACAAAATTTTTTATTTACCAGAGCCTACATTTGCTAATTCATCAGCCATTTTATTTCCAAACCATTCCTTATATTCAAGACTTGATTTTTTAATTTCAGGGTTTAAATTCCTATGTGCTTTGATATGTTTAAATTGAATCGTGTATTGATAATATAATTTCTTGATTTCTTTAATTAATTCAACATTTTTTACAGGAACTTTTTTACCTCCTTTATTTCTTCTCATCCAACCATTTTTTTCCCAAGTATTAGACCATTTTGTAATACAGTCAATTACATATGTACTATCTGAACAAATTAGAATTTTATTATCACTTTTGAATTCTTTTTTTTTTATAATTATATTAATTGCTCTTCTAACTGCTTCTAATTCGCAAATATTATTACTAGTTTTTCCATTTATATTAAATTCTTCACCTAAATTATCAGGAGAATCATCATTAAAAAATATTCCAATTCCTCCTTTAGCATTTCGTTTTCCGTTATTAATGGTTGAGCCATCGGTGAAAACTTTCCATTCTTTATTAGATTTTTTTTTACTTTTTTTTTTAGGTTCAA
>ENA-OSJC01003831-OSJC01003831.1-marine-metagenome-genome-assembly--contig:-NODE-3831-length-10582-cov-4.904998_pt1 | contig 10582 bp, 6 predicted proteins | sample MGYA00237885_ERZ534234 | MGnify/ENA primary metagenome ERZ534234 (study PRJEB26413, sample SAMN06343907) | marine metagenome | isolation source: coastal waters | place: Atlantic Ocean: West Antarctic... | reverse complement strand
GCTCCCACTATTATGGGAACCCACTGAAATGTGCCTGTACTTGTTTCTCTATAGACTTTTAATTGATCGTCATCTGTATCATACCATGTGTCGCCTTCGGCTACTGTGGATACGCCTGATAATGTAGAACCTGAGGGAGCATTGGCACCTCTAAAGTTCTGGTCTGCTAATTGCTTAAGAGCATCTCTTAAATTAGTAGCTGTGATTGTATTATAAGGAACAACAGTAACATTGGCAGAAGTAATTTGACCTGGAACCTCAAAAGGTACTGCCAAAGTATATGCTTGTACTGTAGTGACGTCATCTACAAGGTTAACACTTATTACGTCTCCTGAAGCAATGACATCTGTGACTGCCTCAGTAATCTCCAAAGTAGTTTGGCTACTCATCGTGTTACCTCTGGAGTTAGAGTCACATCTCCTTGTATTATGCGTTTGACAATAGAGTCATTAGCAGTGAAAATCTCTAAATCGTATATGTATTGTCCAGCTGCTACATTCTTACTAGTGTTACCAGGGAGTTGTAGTTTTAAAGCTCCTTGGGCCGCATTAGTAACAGTAACAGTAAACGTAGCAGACACAGACGCAGCGCTATGAGCTGTACGCATCTGTGCCCTACCTGAATAGTTGGCCAGATTCAGAGCCGTCCCTGCCTGCTTAATAACCAAGTCAAGAGCAAAGTCGGAGCCTTGGTCGATCACTAAGTTGTATGTTCCTGCACTCATGTCTTTTTCTCCATTGTGAAATTATATCCCAAAGGACATACTTAGTCAAGTTTTATTTTTTAAGTGGTGTTACTAGAGCTTGCCAATAACTACCCTAATTACTCCCGCATCTGTAACTGTAATTTGCTTAGTACCAGAGTTTAATGTTATATTACCAGTGCTCTCCGATGCTAATACTATTTTACCCCCACTAATGGCTGTATTTGCTGTAAAAGCCCCTTGTACCTGATCAAGAGTATTTGAGGCAGTAAGGTCTGTTCCTCCTACAGTAATAGTGCCTCTAAAGCCTGCTGTACCATTTGCATTAAGATAAAAATTCTTTGCATTAATAGATCCATTAGAATTTAAAGTTATGTGGTTATTGCCAGTTGTGTATCCCGTGGAGCTCTGCCCATGCGCAGTACCGGAAAAAATAGCATATTGATTTAGCTGCCAGCCTCCTATTGCTGCAGGTATTGCAACCCAATTACTAGTACCGGTACCGGACGCTCTATACAATTGATTAGGTGCTGTTGTAGCACTTCCATTCGTATCAACCCATAAATCTCCTATAGCAGTCGCAGTCGGAGCAGTATCCTGTCTAAAAAATTTATTCTTACTATTTGCTGCGTTAAGCGCGGTTGTTGCGTTACCAGCAGCAGTGTTTGCGGTACTAGCAGCACTGGCGGCGGCAGTAGCAGCTCCGGCGGCGACATTACTTACGCTGTTAACCGTTGTTTCAAGGGGGTGTCCACTTAATGAAATACGGGCAGCATTAATAGTTCCTGTAGTAATTTTTCCGCCATCAATAGTCGTAGTACCACTTGAACCAAAGCTTAACCCATTTCCTGACCCATCTTCTACATTATTTGTCCCGTTAAACCTTACCAACCCTGTAAAATTTGTTGCCGTATAAACGGTAGTACCTAAAGTAACTGCACCAGTGTTTGCCCCATTTGCCGCATCAACTGCTGACTGTTCTATAGACCAGTACACATAGTACATTTTAGAGCCAGAAGTACCTCCACTTGACGTGGGTGCTATTTGATTCCAGTTAGTGGCTCCACTACCTATTACTCCACCGGATAATACTCCAGTACTCCATAAAATACTCACACTAGAAGAAGAGGGAGCAGAAGGTGCGCTTGCTTGCTGGGTGTTATAGTACAAATAACCGCTTGCATTCTTTTTCCCTATTACCCCGTCAGCACCTGGCTGAGAAACTAAAGCAGCAGAAGACCATTCACTATCAGGGATAATATCAGTGGCTCCTGTACCAATAGCAGCCGCCGTTCTCTTATACATATAGGGAGTAGAAGAACTAAGGTTAGGAAGCGCTAGAGTCCAGCCATTAGAATTTGCAAAACTTGTGGCCCCCGTTGCAAAAGTATAGGTTGTATTACCTATCGGCTTTGTGCTTGCTCCTCCTCCACTCGCGGAAGTCTTAAAAATCTCTACTGTCTTTGAACTAAAACCATCCGAACCAGAAAACTGTGTAGGAGGAGAGGTCCACTCATTATAAGGTATAGTGTCGGAAGTACCAGTACTATTTCCTGTTGCTGCTACTATCCATAGCTTCTCTCCGGCTCCAGGAGTTTGCGGAATTTTATACCAAGCCTCTCCTACTAAAGCAGTACTAGGATTAGTAATAGTTCCTCCCCCTGTGCCGGATAGAGCAACAGTTACAGTAGGAAACGAGCTAGTAGGACTAGCGGGTACCGAAACGCTAGACTTGTATAAGTAAACTAAAGCTGAGGCGGCGCCTGCCTCCCCTTCTTTAATCTTACCAATACTAAGTACAAAAGTTCTCTGTTTAGAAACATTATCAGGGTCTAGTGCTTCCCTTACTTTAACTGTAAAATTAATATTAGTATTACTAAATGCTATAGCTGCGTTATTAGTATGTACAATTTTTGTTAATACACCATTAGTAGCTGCCGTAAATGAAGTTGCAAGCTCCGTAAGTGTATTTACTTGACTAAAACCTGCTCCTGTTACATTTACTTCCGGTGATGAATAGCCGGGAGTTGCTATATTAAGTTGTATATTATCATACAAAGTATTTTGAGTATTATCCGACTGATAAGACAGCAAAGGTATGTTAGAAGTTACTAGTAAAGCTCTGGTTACATCTTCTAGATTAGGGGTTATATCTAAGTAAGACATTGCGCCTGCACCCCCACCTAATTTATAAGTTCCCGCACCACTAGAATCATAGCTAACTGAACCTATTAAAAAGTCTTTTCGGAAGTCTATTTCTAGCTCTTGCTTACTAAGCGTCTGGGAGGAGGCATTCGCAGCAGTCCAAGGCCTGTCTAGGTACATCAAAGTATCACTAACTATATGTGCAATTTTTCCCGCAAAAGCACTGCCTATAGTTACAACCTGGGGTATTTTCAGAGCTAAAAACCCTGAACCTACTATTTGTGAAGAGCCTTGAGTTACGCTTGCAGAAGTTGTAACAGTTGTCCAAATATTTGAGGCGCTAGCAACATACTTTGTTGCATCATACCAGTAGTCAATAGTGCTACCAAAAGTAGTGGAGTCAACCTTTCGAGTTATAACTTTAAGGGCATTAGCGTTAGGAGCTGCTAGACTCAAGGCACTAAAATCCATAAATATATAAGCTATTGCTCCTGCAGGGTAAGCTGAATTTGCTAAGGCCGTACAAGAAAGGGCATAGGTGTCTGGGTCGGCTGAGGTGTTCTCTTTAGCACTTTGTATAGAAGTAAAAGGAGCTGCAATATATGAAGTACCTGAAAATTTAACTGTTCCTTTCTGTGACCCAGTATTTATAGGTTTGTCTATATCTCTAGTGGAGTATCCTCCTTTTACTATTCCTCCTATTCTTTCATGGTTGCCTTCAAATATATCATCTACTGTTATATTAAAAAGAGCTTGGGGAGACCTTCTACCTTTATTACTAATAGTGGTTACTCCAAAGACCTGAGATCCTTGAGGTACCTTTGTAAAGGGAACGGATCTTGCATCCCTAGAAACTCTTGTCCCTGTTAACAGCCCAGAATCATCGCCTAAACTATGCTGTATTTCAAATTCTCCTAAGTGTTCGTACTCTGTAAAAGCTGCTTGAATATCTGGATCTGTCGATTGTACCGCAGGAGGATCCCATTCAAGAGTTAACTCTTCGCCCGGAGAAGTATCCATAGGAGTTCTAAGTACCCTTAAATTAAGAGGTCGTGGAACTTGAACAGTTGCGCCTTCTCGCTGATATAAAACATCAGGAACTGCTAAGTTGAAATCTTGTTCTATTAAATCAAATTTAGTATTGTAATGCTCAACTGCTGTTATGTGATACTCTGTTTTACCTGACTCTTTAATATCTAAGACTTTATAAGGCTTGTAAGAGGCAATAGTAGGTACACCAGTAGTGCTTGTTTCTTTTATAGCCCACACGTCTCCATTAGTAGGAAGAACACTGAAAGCACTACCTAAATCTATAGTATTCTTTCCGTCGGTAGTAGAAATGCTACTAGTATTTAAAAGCCTCTCTTCAACAAGAGTTTGCTCTACATACTGTAAATTTATAGAGCTGCCACTACTGTCAACAGCACTTACAATATTCCTATTAGTAGTATCTTCATTACCGTTATTCGGAATAAGTTGTACAGTGGAGTTCCCAACTGTAGCGTGGGTTACCTCTTCACCCCTACTGAAAGTGGTAGTAGTCCCCCCAGAATTAGCTATAGTTGCTGTATTCTGGTTAAGGACTATTGTTTTTTTAGAGAGAATGGCACATATAGTATAATCGAACGAACCCGAAAGATGGCTAGAAATATCTCTGTCAATAGTAATAGCTGAACTTGTGCAAGAGCTTACTCGCCCACTAAAAGGCACTCTATAGTCAGTCTCATCTTGTATATTTACTATATCTCCAGGAGAAAGAAAAGCAGCATTAATTCCTGTCTTAAACGATACTATCTCTGTCTGATTAACTGCGGTCCAAAGCTTCCATCTTCCATAGCGTATTGCCTGGCCCTCAGAAGTACATCCAAAAGCTACTGCCTTCTCACTTTTTATAGATTTTGTTTTAAGTATGTTTTCTCTATCCTCAATTATAAGAGGCTCTAATTTGTATTCGTTTTCTGGGTTATTCCAGCTAACAACAATTTGATTAGCTCGAGTCTTACTACCTGTCGACTGATAATCAAAAGCTCCATCAATAACATTAGATCGGCTGAACGTATATATAGGCTCTTTTGGTTCGTCCATGGACGCAAAAAACTGAGAGTTAGACCAGTATAGGATGCCCCTAAATACAGTGGCAAAGTCCTTTAGTATTTTATAGGCATCTGTAGCCTTAGTAAGGTATATATTCGATCTAAACCTAGGCTCAGTACCACCCTTACCATCAGGGACTAGTTCATCACAGTATTTTGCTACTTTATATAAAGAAAACTTATCAATATCACTTTCTTTCAAGTGGTCGCCAAGACCATATCTATCGTTAGTACATATATCATAAAAAACCCATGCTGGGTTATCTGTATAATGTTTTTCTTGCCTAAAGTTACCGTCCCACAAAACAGGGGAAGTCATCCCATTTATAAAGGCTCTCTCCTGGCGCTCACTATTCCTAGTATACTTTGCGTTGAACCCATCATTTTCTTCTCGAGTTATGTAATTCGAAGGAACTTTTACTTTCATACCAAAGCATTCATATGACCTAGTGGGGCTTGTCTGAAAAGTTTTTGAGCTAAATACCGTATTTGCATATGCGGTATACGGAAAAGTTAGCTTCTCTTTTATAACTCCAAGTGCTTGTGTTAATTGAGACTCATAAACTCCAGTAATGTGTTTTTCTTCCCCGCCACTTGCCTGATCAAATGCGCTCCCTTCAGAGCTTCTTAAGTTGGAGTCTATACCACCACCACCGTCGGCAGGAGTACCAAATCTTGCTTCCGTAGTGTAGTCGTCACTTTTATTCTTAGTTAGCCTAGATATTCTGAACTTAAACGCGGTAAAAGGCTTTAACGCTTCTAAGTTAATTTTTATTTCTTGTGAAAAAGATGATTTTCTTCGTTGTTTAGTCGTCCATACAGCAGTATCTGTTGTACCATCTCCATTACTATCAAACATACCCGATTGATTTGACGACCCTGGCTCTACAACTTTGAAGGCCCCAAATCCCGACCCTTCGTTTAGTGACATCTCTATTAGATATGCAACTCCTGCTGTGTACGTGGAGCTTGATCTGTCTACGATTAGGTAGCACCCCTGAGGGTAGTTAATTATAAACTTTACTTCATCAATTAGGGCTGCTTGAGCACCGGTAGCAGTAACAGTTGTATAATTTTCATTAGCAGGAACAAATTTGACCAAATTTTGATTCAGTATAGGAAGAGAAGTAGAACTTGTGCCTACTCCTTCCAATGTAGTTAGTGCTCTTTGCTCTAAAGTTCCTGGGTTAAACCTAACTCCTGATTTATTATGTTTTTCATTCGTGTTATACAGGCCTGTCCTACTAGTAGCAAAATGATCGGGGGATGTAAGCAAAAACTTAAAAGTTCCTGATATAGAAGAGTTGTTTTTAAGATTAACTGAATCCGTTCCTACAGACTCTATTTCTAGAAATAGGTCAGAAGTTAAAGTATTAATTACAGGGTTACTTGCATCTGTAGTTAGGTCCGATTCTTGAAATACGGCCCCTCCCGTTGCAGGATACATCAGGGCCGCCGTTTGAGCAGCTATATCAGTAGTATTGCAGGTTATATTAAAAAAGCTTAAGCCCCCAGAGCTACGAAAGTTAAAAAGTCTTTTTCCATGCGCAGCTTTTAAGCTCTGGTTGTCTGTGTTAAAAGAACTATCAAAGCTAAACCCGCTTAGTCTTGTAATACTACCTGACCATACGCCAGCCAAAGCTTCAGGACGGTTAAACGAGGTTAGTTTTACATTGGTAGAAGTTGCGTCATAAACTAATAAAAAACGAGTTCCCTCGTCTCCTAGGGTTGGAGTAAACTCTTGGCCATTTTTCGTAACAGTAGCAGTTTTACTCCCTGCAGTAAGGGTAACTTCAGTAACAGCATTACTATAAACGGCCTCATCATCTGAATCTATCGGATCATTATTTAAAAATACACTTGCAGTTCCATTCACCAGACCTCCTATAGGCCCTTCTGAGATTATATCAGTTACAAGTATGGTTTGCTCTGTTGAAACACCGACAGTGTTGCCCAATACATCGTTCTGGGCGGAAAATACTCGTCTGTCTAGTGCACTAATTGATTTTAATGGCATTACGCGCTCCCTGTTTGAGACGCCCCGTCTCTAGTCATATATGCAGTTCTATATACGTTACTTTGAACTCCTGCAACCTCAAAGTTAACTGGCTGTCCAGGCACACGTAATTTTCCGTATAAAACAGGAATAGGATCTCCTTCTACTATGTTTTGCTGGTTTCCATTGAAAAGATAGTTTTGCTCTTGGTCTCCATCAACAGCAGGGTCGGGTGCCATCATTTGCATAATCCCCGTCATACCTAAGTTTACAGCAAGAGCTCCAAGTCCTAATTGAATGGTGCTTGTCGATATGCCCAAAAATGCTCCTCCTGACCCTATTAAACCTGCTGTGCCTCCGGTGGCTACGGTTCCGCCAAGACCTCCGCCCAGTGCGCCACCTGCGCTCCCTAAAAGAGTAGGCATAGCTACAGCAAGAGCAATTAGTGCGATTGCTGCAAGTATTTTTCCACCCCCAGATTTTGAGCCTGCGGGTAGAGGAGTAATAGTTACGTCTCCTTCTTTTAAATTCATTAAAAGCTCTTCAGTATAGTCTATTTTACTGTTTGCTACATCAATCTCGAAACCTACACTTTCTTCGTGACATTTAATTAAGTACTGCTTAAAAGAAGGATGATTGCACTCTATGCACCTTAGTACATCCGACACTTTAGGGGCATTCACTTGAAAACCTGTCCCAAACCTTTCTCCCATTTCTCCTTCTAAATACACATTACGCATCATATCGATAAGCTCCTTCTAAATATTTGCACCACAAAGGGTATAGGCTCTCTCTACAGGAAAGCCTGTTTACTGCATGGTGGTAAAAACAGTCATTGCCGACATACACGCCACAATGGTTCCCAACCGATGCTTTTACATTAAATACTAGAACATCGTTTTCCCGTAGCTCTGATAAAGGTACAGGTACATGGTTCCATTCTATTATTAATTCGGGGGTAAAATACTCTATACCCTTCTCCCACCAGTCGTCTTCAAAAGGCGCTCTAGTAGGTATGTTAATATTCCTGTGCGCTAAGTAGTCACGGGTGGCTTCAAAACAATCTCTCACTCCGAACTCGTACTCTCTTCCATATAGGTCAATTACGCTTTTTATAGGCTCAACTATATTTAACTCCATATCCGGATAGCTGTAGATATGATATGGTACGCCTAAAGCATTACAATATTTTGTATCTGCGTCACTTGGCTCTGCCGAAGCATCTGGATGGCTGTGTACAATTGCTACTATATCTGTTGTTCTTTTTAACTTAAGATACTCTTGAGAATCTATTATAAAGTCTTCTTCGTCTTCTGCAATATTGGTACAAGGAAACCATCTTTTTTTGCCTTTCACTATCGCTATAACACCACATCCCTCTCGAGGGTACTCGTCTGCAAAATGTTGCTGTATATCATCAAACATTATCTAAACTTTTTACTCCCTGGAAAGCCTCCAAAAGGTAAGCCGATGGTACTATCAGTCTCTGAATGGGGTACACCATCTACGTCGTAAGCAGATCCTTCTATTTTTGGCTGGCCTTGGTACCTTATCTTACAAGAATTAAGTAGCTTACCGCAAGCATCTCCGCGTACCCATACTCTAGTATTAGTAGCAGGTTCTATATTTGTGCTGGGTGCTATTGCTCTCCAGATAGTATTACCACGTTTTACATAAGGATTTTGGCGTGCGTCAATAGAGTGTAGTGTGTAGGCAGTACTAGTTGACCATTCAGTATAAGTTCTAACTAGCTGCCACTTTGGGTTTTGTGAGCTAGGTGTTACTCCTTGGACTGTACCTTCTGCACGATATATAAAGTTGGGGCTGCTGAACTTTAGTTGGACTCCGCTTGCTATGCTTTGGGCACTACTTAGCTTAACGTAAGTACCAGAAGTCTGTACTACAGTTACATTACTAGGGACGCCTGTCCCGGAGACTACAAAACCAAGCTCTATGTTAGTATTTGTATTATTTGGAGCTAGTACGACATTAACTGAGCTATTAACTGCACCACTTACAGTCGCGAAATAATCAGTTGTAGAAGATACATATTCCCCTGCTGCATAAGGAACTCCTGCTGCATAAACGGCCTTCCACATAGCGTTTGTAGAGTTTGAGGGAAAATAACTAGCGAGTACCAGAGGCTCGTCATCAAAGGTAAAATAAAAGCTATAGCCTAAACCGCTTTTGGTGTATTGATTATTTAGTGCCCAACTGCAGGCACTTTGTGTTACTGAATCCTCTGCTCCTTGATAGACCCAGGGACAGTATTTTCCTATAACTTGCCTATTTGGTACTCGTATTCCTCCGATGTCTGCGGGGGAGGCAAGTTCTAGCGAAACAAAAATAGGATTCTTAGACGCGACTCTATCAATTATAAAAGTTTCTGTATCAAACTCTACAGCGGTAACGCCACTCCCTGTATATTTCTCTAAAGTTCTTCTTCTTGTTAGCCTTTGCCCTATTAGATCGTCTAAAGTAAAGCCAGAAGCAGATACGAGTTCGTCATCTACTGTACCATCCCAAGTTCCATCTTCCATCTGAGTTTTGAAGGCACTTCCTGTTTTAAGTATACTTTCAACATTAGCAATAGTAAGGGTGGGGCGATTCATTGCACCGCCTGTTTTTTTCTCTATATCATCTAGTTCTATAGGCAAAGTAGTATAGGTATTGCCATCAAATATTATGTCTTTGTTAGCAGTAGCTGCATCCAAATCTTTAGCCGCATGAAAATACAGTACATTATTACTTCCAGTACCTATTGTCATCTCAAATAGCTCAATTAAAGGACTTGCAATTTCTAAGTCTTGGGAGTCGGATACTATTAGGTTTGTCATGGTTCATAAACTCTATTAAAGGTTGCAGTAACACTCGAGCCTAGTAACTCTGTGTATGTTTGTTGCCAAGTAGCACATACTACTTTTACTGTTTTCTCATTGGGGTTGATAAAGCTTAAAGCCGTACCTGAATTAAAAGCTTTTGCTCCGCTTAGCTCAAGAGTAGTACCAGAAATACTAACTACAGTTACGGATTGACCAAGTACAGTAGCTCCGGGAGTTATATCTAAGTTATTTGTCGAAGAAGTTAAAGATATCGTAGTAGTAGAGCCGGGAGCTCCAGTAGTGACTGCAGTGGCACTACTAGTGGAATTAGTATCTGGCAGTGTAAAATTAAAAGAAGTTACTCCTTTATTAGCAGTGAAAAAAGAAATAATATCATCTGCTGCAGCCTTCCCTCTGTTTGCGAAACCAACAGAGTAAGTCTCTGCTATGGAGTTTAGGCCGTCTGCAATTCTTTGTTGATAGCCATCTCCAAACTGTGCAGTTCTTACCGCAGGAGTAGACGACCTAGATACACTTTTATCGGGGAGAACTTTTGAACTAGTTATAGCTGGTACTGTGAAACCTAATGACATTATGCTACTCCGTACGGATTCAGTATACCACCTGATCTCTTTTGATACTGTAATTCTTCTTGCACTGCGGAAGCAACCATCTCTCCAAGCCGTTTTGCTTGTTCACCGTTTGAAGAAGTCTCCTGCTTTGCACCACCCTGACCATCCATAGAAACGTTTACAGTTACCATGTTATTCTGACCACCCTGACCCCCTAAGTCGACAGGTATAGACCTATTATTAGGAAGAGG
>ENA-OSJC01003827-OSJC01003827.1-marine-metagenome-genome-assembly--contig:-NODE-3827-length-10586-cov-3.624607_pt1 | contig 10586 bp, 10 predicted proteins | sample MGYA00237885_ERZ534234 | MGnify/ENA primary metagenome ERZ534234 (study PRJEB26413, sample SAMN06343907) | marine metagenome | isolation source: coastal waters | place: Atlantic Ocean: West Antarctic... | reverse complement strand
AGAAATTATTGGGTGGACGCATGCTGATCTTCAAACAAGTCCAAATGATTTTCTAAAAGGGATAAAGTTATTTGAAGACTCAGCTAATTATAATAAATTATTTGTAAAAGGAAGGCGCTATGGTCGTCCATTTTTTGATGTAATTTTTACAACTTTTATGTCTGTTTTTGAAACATTCCTTTTGAAAACGTTATTGTGGGATATAAATGCACAACCAACCTTATTTCATCGATCCTTCTATGATAAATGGGCAAACCCACCAATTGATTTTTCTTTAGATTTATTTGCTTATGTATTAGCTAAAAAAGAAAAATTAACTATAGAACGCTTTCCAGTTAATTTTAATAAAAGGGTTTATGGGATTTCAAGTTGGAATATAAGTGTTTTTGCAAAGTATAATTTTATATTAAAAACAATCAAATATAGTTTTAAACTAAAAAAAACTATTAATAATCATGTTTAGAATTCAACATCGAGTCAATAATATTAGCCAATTAAAAAATACTCCGATTAATCTTGGTGTAGAGGTTGATATTAGATCCACAGATGGTAGGTTAATTACAAATCATGATCCAATTACTAAAGGTGAAGATTTCGAATATTGGCTCGAGCATTATAGTCATGCATTTTTGATATTAAATGTTAAAGAAGAAGGGCTGGAGGAGCTAATAATTTCTTTAATGAAAAAAAATAACATCTATAATTTTTTTTTCTTAGACCAGTCATTTCCTTTTTTGATAAAGACTGCTAAAAGTGGTGAAAGTCGCTGCGCTGTTAGGGTGTCTGAGTTTGAGAGTATTGAAACTGCTATGTCTCTTTCTGGAAAGGTTGACTGGGCTTGGATTGATTGCTTTACACTTTTTCCCTTGTCAAATTTGGAGGCAAATCGCCTTCAATCTGAAGGTGGATTTAAGTTATGCTTTGTTTCTCCGGAGCTTCAAAGAGATGTAAGCAATGATGAGATAATTAGTTTTCGTAATTATATTGAAAGTTTAGGAATACATGGAGATGCGGTTTGTACCAAACGCCCAGAACTTTGGTATTAATTTGGAACGAATTAAAGAAGAATAAAGTTTTTCAAGCAGGACTTGTATTTAAGCTTTTAATTCTCTTTTTGTTAATTCCAGAGATCCAAACAAAATGGTTTGTCCATTTCGTTTCATATGTAATTGAAAACCCTAGTTTTTTTTCTTGGACTAATTATATTGCTGCAGGTGAAAGTTCTCTAGCTTTTCCATATGGCCCAACTATGTTTTTATTTGTCTTTCCTGCTACTTTCCTTGGAGGGCTAATTGATTCATTTTTTGGAGTTAATTACTTTATGGGCTTAGGTTTTCGACTGAACTTATTGTTTGCTGATATTTTAATTTTAGTAACATTAATTAAGCAGTTTCAAGGCTTAAAAAATCAATTATTATTCTTCTATTGGCTCTCTCCGTTAGTCATTGTATTAACCTATTGGCATGGTCAATTAGATTTAATTCCATTATCACTACTTTTTTTAGGAATTGGACTTTTGAAAAATGGTGACAGAAAAGTCAGTGCAATTGCTATAGCGTTAGCAATTGCTGCTAAGCATAGTATTTTAGTCAGCCTACCTTTTATTATCATTTATCTTTGGTTTAAAAGAGGAATTGTTGGAGGCTTTCGTCAATTTATATATTTTCTTATAGTGACTTTAATTGTTTTGGAGGGTTTCTTTTTTTTCGATAGTGGTTTTGGCTCAATGGTATTAATGAGTAGTGAGTTGGAAAAAATCTATTGGTTGTCTATTAATATGGGTGGTAGTGTAAAAATTTATGTTCTACCACTTATTTATTTATTCTTTGTATATTTAACATGGCGAATGCATAGGATGAACTTTGATCTACTTATTGCCACAATGGGTGTTGGGTTTAGTATTTTCTTATTATTAACACCTGCTTCACCTGGATGGTTTCTTTGGATAGCCCCAATACTATCTCTTCACTTAAGTCGGGGTAATAATAATACATATATTCTAGGCTCAATATTTAATATAGTATTTTTAATATATATATTAATATATCATTCTGGATCAGAAATATTGGGTTTTGGAGATTTAAAAACTAATAGTTTGTTTGATTTTCAATCAATAAAATCTCTCTTTAGTACTTCTATCATTGGATTGCTTTCGATTCTAACTATACAAATTTATCGAGATGGAGTGAAAGGAAATGATTTTTATCATCTAGGAAAAAAACCAATTGTAATTGGAGTGGCTGGAAGATCTGTAGTGGGAAAATCAGATTTATCTAGTTCGTTAGTATCTCTATTTGGAGATTGGCATTCGAGAGAATTATCTGAAAATAATTATAAAATTTGGTCTGATGAATCACTTATGTGGAAGACTAAAACATTTTCTGATCCAGGCAATTATGATGTCTTAAAAATGACTTCTGATTTGAGAAGAATGGTCTCAGGACTCCCAGTTGAAATTAAAGAATCATATAACAATTTTAAATTGAATTTTTTCAATCCTAAGGCTAAGCTTAATAAATACCAAGTGATCTTAGTTAAAGGACTCCATGCCTTTTATTCTAGGCAGCTAATGATGCAACAAGATGTAAAGTTTTATATTGAGATTGAAGATGAAGAACTTCTAGCTAATCAAAATGGTGATGCTTCTAAAAAGAAAGAGTTAAATTATGAAGATAAAGTTAGTGAAATAGAGGATGCAATTAAATTTATTGACCCTCAAAGAGAGAATGCAGATATTATTTTTAAACTTACTTCTTATTTGCCTTTCAAAGCAAGCTCTAATAATATTAAATTTTCTGTAGTAATTCAAAATGGCATTTATCACAAAGAGTTGACTCGAGTATTAATTGGTGTTTGTGGCCTTCAAGTTAATGTTAATAAGCTTAATCATTATGGTAATGTTGAGCTTGAAATTTTTGGTGAAGTTAGCTCTGAAGATGTTCGTTTAGCCTCTAGAATAGTTACTCCTCATCTTGGTGAGATGATTCAAGAGAATACCGGATTTAAGTCTGGTATAAATGGCCTGATGCAGCTTATTGCATTAATGGAGATTGATGAAGTTCTTAAAATTAGAAAAGGTAGTCTTTAATGTTTAAAATCATATCTAAAAATAAAATTAAAAAACCAAAAGCTATAATTTTAGATACTGATAATACCCTTTATCCATATGATTTAGCTCATTCAGCTTCAATGAAAGAAGTTACCAAAAAAGCTAAAGATTTAATTGGTGTTAATGAAGAAATTTTTTTGGAATTATTTAATTTATCAAGATCTGAAATCAAAAAAAAATTAGGTAATACTGCTAGTTCACATAGTAGACTTCTTTATTTTCAAAGAACTATTGAAAAGCTTGAATTGGGTACTCAAATTTTTCTAACTTTAGACTTAGAGCAGACTTATTGGAGGACATTCCTTGATCACTCAGTTTTGTCTGATGGTGTTCTAAATTTTTTGCAGAAAATAAGGGCTGATGGAGTAAAAACTGCAAATATTACCGATTTAACTGCCCAGATTCAATTTAGAAAGATGGTTTATTTTGGCTTAGATGAGCTTTTTGACTTCGTTGTAACATCAGAAGAGGCTGGTGCTGATAAGCCATCCAAATTAGCATTTGAGTTAGTATTAGAAAAACTTAAATTAGATGTTAAAGATATTTGGATGGTCGGCGACAACCCTATATCTGATATTGATGGTGGGGTAAATGCAGGTCTTTATTCTATTCAGCTGAAGACTCCTAATACAAGTATATCCAGAAATGCAGATGCAGTATTTAGTCATTTTGACTCATTGTATAAAACATATGAATCACTTTAGTTTTATAGTAAAAACAGTATAATCCATTTTTTATCTTAACCTGATTTTTTATGATTTCCATTATTACAGTTGTCTTTAATTCTAAAAAGATGCTTAAAAAAACAATTGAAAGTATTTTAGATCAATCTTATAAAAATATTGAATATGTGATTATAGATGGTGGCTCTACTGACGGAACTATAGACGTAATTAAAGCCTATGAGGATAGTATTGATTATTGGTGCTCTTCCCCTGATAAAGGTATTAGTCATGCATTTAATAAAGGCTTAGAAAAAGCATCAGGAGATATAATTGGGATATTAAACGCTGGAGATATTTTTTTAGATGATGCATTGCTTCATGTTTCTAAGGCGTTTGAAAAGAATAATATTGATTTTCTGTATGCTAATTCCGTGTTAAAAAATCAGCATGATAATGAAATAAGAACTTTAATCCCAAAAACTATCACTAAATTTCCATATGGGGGGATGCCATTTCAGCATTCTACCTTGTTTATTAAAAAAAGCGTTTACGATATTGCTGGAAATTTTAATGTAAATTATAAAGTAGCCATGGATTTTGAGTTGCTGTTACGTATCTATAAACTTGACTATATAGGTCATTATCTAGATCGTCGTCTCTCGATATATTATAGAGGTGGAATGTCAGATAAGAATTATATTAGAGGCCACTTAGAAGTTTTATATGCTTCCCTTGCATCCGAAGAGGCTAATTTTATTAAAGTTTTAGCTTGGGCACTCAAAAATATTATTAGAACAAAAGTTAGAAAGATAATAGAACGAATTACATAGCTTTGAAAAAGCTTAATTACAGAAATTATTTTTTTCTAGAAGTACTTCTTGGTATGGCTTTGGGTACAGGCCATTTGACATCTTTAAGATTTTTTGGAAAGGTAGGTTTTTCTGAAATATTGTTTTTATTGCTGATTTTAATTCTTTCAATTTACCACATTAAATCTTTGCTTACCTTTTCACGCAATATCGAATCATTAATTAGAATATACTTATTTACATCAATATTTTTTGTTACACCTATTGTTACTGCTGCAGTATTTTGGCTAACTGATTATAATTCTTCTCCTGTCCATATTATCTCCTTTGCAATGAGTATAACTTTGGTATTTCTTTTGATTGAAGCAAGAAGAGATGGGTTTAATTTTAAAAATGCTACTTTATGGTTTTTTATAATTTATATAAGTATCCATTTCATTACATATTTTATATATCCAATAGAAAATGTTAGATATAGCTATGTATACACTGGAGGGGCAAATAATCCCAATCAGATAGTATTTTATTCTCAATCTTTGTCTTTAATGCTTGCTGTTTTTTATAAAAAGTATGCTTTGTTTTTTCTACCAGTAATACTTTTGCTTACACTAGAAGTTAATAGTGATGCGTATCTTCTCTCTTTACAGCTTGCTGCAGTATTTTATTTATTTTTAACATTTTTTTACGTTAATAAATTTAGTATTAGAAAAAATATATTATTATATTTACCATTTATCTTAGTAGTTTCTTTTATATTATTATTCAATTATTCTGATGAAATTATTGGTCTATGGAAAATGGCTGGAGGCCAAGTTAGAGGGACACTATTTTTAAATGCAATAGATGTTATTAAATCTTCTCCAATTATTGGATATGGAGTAGGCTCTTTTTCAGGAAAAACAATTCTTTTTGAAGGAACTGAAGCGCATTCAAATATTTTTGACCTATCAATGCAATTTGGTATATTTTTTACTTTTATTATTTACTTTATAATGTTTAAAGCTATATTTATTGCTGTAAATAGAAAAGAGTATTTTGTTGCGTCTTTTATGCTTGCTTTCATCATTACTGGATTATTTCACTATACAGCTAGACATTTTATTTTTTGGATGGAGTTTTCAATGTTTTATTATTATGTTTTTTATAGTAAAAATAAAGCTTAATGATGCACTATCAATTATAGAAGGCAAGATTGGTAAGATTATAAAAATACTATTCAAGGGATTAAATAATATTTTCATTATAAGGGTTAATTTGTATTGTTTTGTCGGTTTCGTTGCCACCTAATAAAGAACTTGTTATAATTGTATTTAGAATTAAAACTTTATATTGGCCACGATATTTTGCCAGAATTGTTTGTAAATTTTTTCTAGATTTCATTTTTTTCATTGACTATTTAGGAGAATAATATTGTGTGGCTTTGCAGGTTTTTTTTCTAGTAACCTAAATAAAAATCAAGACAGAAATAGTATTTTAGCTCAAATGGGCCAATCTCTTTTTCATCGAGGTCCTGACCAAGAAGGAGTATTTAACTACCCTCAAAAAGGATTTAGTTTAGTTCATCGCAGACTCTCTATTCTTGATACTTCTGAATCTGGAAGACAGCCAATGTTATCTGACTCAGGAAGATATATAATCGCCTTTAATGGTGAAATCTATAACTTTCAAATACTAAAAAAAGAAGTTCAACAATTTAATTCTATTAGCTGGAAAAGTAATTCAGATACCGAAGTTCTTCTTAGATGTATTGAATTATGGGGTTTAAGTAAAACACTTCAAAAAGTTGTAGGTATGTTTTCCTTCGCCTTGTTAGATATTAAAGAAGAAGAATTCTTTTTAGTTAGAGATAGAGTTGGTGAAAAACCTATTTATTATGGAATGCAAAAAGATAGTTTTATTTTTGGATCTGAGTTAAAGGCTTTAAAAAAACACCCTGATTTTCAAAATACTATTGATCGAAATAGTATTACTTTACAACTAAGATATAGCTGTATTCCTGCGCCTTTTAGTATATATAAAGGAATAAAGAAACTATTGCCTGGTACTTTTATAAAAGTTTCACTTACAGGTGAAAGCTTTCAAATTAAAGATGTGTCAAATCCTATTTCTTATTGGAGGTTGTCAAATGTAATAGAGCAGGGGAGGAAAAATTCATTTGTTGGAAGTGATGCGGATGCTATAAGTCAATTAGACAATTTGTTGAATACAACAATAGAACAACAAATGCTTTCAGATGTACCCTTGGGTGCATTTTTATCTGGAGGTATTGACTCTTCATCTGTCGTTGCTATTATGCAAGCACAGTCTATTAAGCCAATTAAGACTTTTACAATTGGATCTGATGATCAGAGCTTCAATGAGGCTAATCATGCAAAATTAATAGCTAAATATCTGAAAACTGAGCATACTGAATTATATGTATCAGATCAAGACGCCCTTAATACAATTCCTTATTTACCTGAGTTATATGATGAGCCTTTTTCAGACTTCTCACAAATACCAACTTTTTTAGTTTCGCAATTAGCAAAAAAACACGTTACTGTATCTCTTTCTGGTGATGCAGGTGATGAATTGTTTGGAGGATATAATCGCTATACTGGTGTCAGTCAATGGTGGCCTAAAATTAATACTATTCCTTATTGGTTTAGAAGTTTTCTTGGGTCAACTATATTATCAATACCTCCACAAAGATGGGAAAGTCTTGATAAATTTTCATCTAAAGTTACTGCTGGCTCTTTAGAATTAGGTGGATTTGGAAATAAAATGCAAAAAATCGGATCAGTATTAAAAGTTAAAGATGCTTCTAAGCTTTATAATCATTTTATTTCAAATTGGTCATTTCCTGAAGATGTTGTATTAAAGGGAATTGAACCAAATATTCCAAATATAGCTGACGAGTTAGATTTTGAAAACGTAATTACTCAGATGATGGCAATGGATACATTGCACTATCTTCCAGATGATATATTAGTAAAGCTTGATAGAGCAGCTATGGGTGTCTCATTAGAAACACGCGTACCTTTTTTGGACCATAGGGTGATTGAATTTGCTTGGACCTTACCTTTATCAATGAAAATTAGATCTGGACAAGGCAAATGGATATTACGTCAATTATTAAATAAATACGTTCCAAGTAGTTTAACTGAAAGACCAAAAATGGGTTTTAGTTTACCAATTGATAAATGGCTTCGTGGTCCATTAAAAGATTGGGCTGAAGATTTATTAGATGAAAAGCGTTTAATAAGAGAAGGCTATCTTAATGCAGTTCCAATAAGAAAAAAATGGTTAGAGCATATTTCTGGAAAACATAATTGGCAGCATCAATTATGGGATATATTGATGTTTCAGTCATGGCTCCAAGAGCAGTCTTTGTAATGAATTTTCTTATAATAGCAAGTTCACCTAACTCAATTCTTAATTTTCGAGGAGCCCTTATTGATTCTTTGATTTCCAAAGGATATACAGTTCATATTGCTGTCCCAGAAATATCTAAAGCAAGTCATCTGATTACGAAGCTGGAAAAAAAAGGGATAAGAATTCATAAGATTAATTTTAATAGAACTGGCTTAAATCCAATATCTGATATTAAAACTTTAATAGCCATTTTAAATTTAATGAGGTCTATTTTGCCTATTTATGTTTTAAGTTACACTGTTAAGCCTGTAATTTATGGGTCGATAGCATCCCAAATAATGCATATAAAGCACTTTGCTCTAATAACTGGACTCGGATTTACATTTTCTACTGAATTTGCTAAGCATCACCCTTTAGTACACTTTTTTATTAAATTCCTTTATAAAATTAGCTTAAGGAGAACTGATAAGATTTTTTTTCAAAATCCTGATGATGAGTTGCTTTTTAAAAAGTTAAAAATAACACATAACTTAAGCCCAACATTTGTAGTAAATGGTTCAGGTGTCGATTTAGATTATTATCATTTATGTGAATTACCTAAAAAACTAAACTTCTTACTAGTTGCGCGCTTATTAGAGTCCAAAGGGGTTCGAATATATGCTGAAGCAGCAAGCATAATAAAGATAAAACATCCAAATGTAGTTTTTACTTTAGTGGGAAAGATTGATGAAAATCCAAATGCAATATCAAAAAGCCTGTTAAATGAATGGATACATAGTGGTGATATAGATTATCTTGGACACTTGCCAGATGTTCGAGGTGCAATTGCAAATTGTAGTGTTTTTGTTCTTCCATCCTATTATCGTGAAGGGACGCCTCGTAGTATTCTTGAAGCAATGTCTATGGGTAGAGCTGTTATTACTACTGACTTGCCAGGCTGTCGTGAAACTGTAGTAGACGGAGAAAACGGATATTTAGTGAAGCCTAAATCAGTTGAATCTTTAGTTGAGGCTTTAAATTTATTTATTGATAAGCCTAATTTGACTTTATCAATGGGTAGAAAGTCTAGAGAAATTGCAGAAATAAAATATGATGTTCATAAAGTTAACAAAGTTATGATTAGAGAGGCCAGGATTAAAGATGTTTAAAAGAACTTTTGACTTATTATTATCTTTATTTGCAAGTGTTATTTTGCTTCCAATATTTTTATTAGTTATGGTTATGGTAATATTAAAATCAGGAAGACCAATTTTTTTCTTTCAACTTCGCCCTGGTTTAAATGGTAAGACGTTTAAAATAGTAAAGTTTCGAACAATGAATAATAATATTGCTGACAATTCTCAATCTCATACGCACTTTGGCTCTTGGTTGAGATCAACTAGTTTAGATGAAATTCCTGGATTATGGAATGTTATTAAAGGTGAAATGAGCCTAGTTGGACCAAGGCCCTTATTGATAGAATATCTTCCTTTATATAGTAAATATCAAAATAGGAGGCATGAGGTGCGACCAGGAATCACTGGCTGGGCTCAAGTTAATGGTCGAAATATAATTTCATGGGAAAAAAAGTTTGAAATGGATGTTTGGTATGTTGATAATAAGACCTTTCTATTGGATTTAAAAATACTTTTGTTAACTGTAAAAAAAGTACTTTTTCGTGAAGACATTAATTCTTCAGTTAATTTGACAATGCCGCGTTTTCAAGGATCAGAAAAGAGTACAAATAATGATTAAGACTATTTTTGGAATTTATGGTGCAAGTGGTTTGGGTAAGTGTGTTTTGCCAATAGCAATCGAGTATTTAAACAATCTAGGAATTAGTGCCGAGAGTCTATTTTTTATTGATGATAAGCCCCATACAAGCAAAATCAATGGACATTTAGTATTAGAATATAAAGATTTTATTAAAATTGATGCAGAAAATAAGTTGATTTCCTTGGCAATTTCTGACAGTTATATTCGAAAAATATTAGCTAAGAAATGCTCTTTAGATAAAGTAAAGCTGTGGAATCTAAGCGCTTTTAATTCATTAATAATGAATGAAGTTTTTATTAGTGATGGTTATATATTGAGACATTTTTCGTCTATCGGCCCTAATGTTAAAATTGGTAAACACTTTATATTAGGAATGTACAGTTATATTTCACATGATTGTATTGTAGGTGACTTCGTTACAATGGCTCCCGGTGCTATGTGTAATGGTAATGTTATTATTGAAAGTTTTGCTTATATTGGTTCTGGTGCTATTATTAAGCAAGGAACGCCAGAAAATCCGATAATTATTGGTAGAGGTGCAATTATTGGTATGGGTGCAGTTGTAACAAAGAGTGTTCTCAGTGGAGTTACGATGGTAGGTAATCCTGCAAGGCCTGTTGGAGTTTTATAATGCTAAATACTTCTTTTTCTAGCTGGCCATCGTTTGATAATGATGAAGCTAATGCGGTTAAAAACGTTTTACTTTCAAATAAAGTTAATTATTGGACTGGAGAAGAGTGTCGAAAGTTTGAAAATGAGTTTTCTATTTGGGCACATTCCAAATATTCAATAGCTCTTTCTAACGGAACTGTTGCATTAGACTTAGCTTTAAGGGCTTTAGATATTGGTATTGGCGATGAAGTAATTGTTACATCTAGAACTTTTATTGCATCA
>ENA-OSJC01003826-OSJC01003826.1-marine-metagenome-genome-assembly--contig:-NODE-3826-length-10586-cov-10.603292_pt1 | contig 10586 bp, 9 predicted proteins | sample MGYA00237885_ERZ534234 | MGnify/ENA primary metagenome ERZ534234 (study PRJEB26413, sample SAMN06343907) | marine metagenome | isolation source: coastal waters | place: Atlantic Ocean: West Antarctic... | reverse complement strand
CAAATTTTAGAAAGGTTTGTAACAACTATTTGTCAGTGTGAAAAGAGCTGGACTACAGAAAATATTATTGATAACTTGTTAGAAAAAATAAAATCTCAAGTAGGTGACAAAAAAGTTCTTTTAGGCCTCTCAGGTGGTGTTGACTCTTCGGTCGTTGCAATGCTTCTCCATAAATCTATTGGCGATCAACTAACCTGTGTTTTTGTAGATAACGGCCTACTAAGACTTAATGAAGGTGACGAGGTAATGAAGACTTTCTCTCAAAATCTTGGTTTCAAGGTTATAAGGGCTGATGCTCAAGAGTACTTTTATGATCAACTTTTAGATGAAAGTGACCCTGAATTAAAGAGAAAAATAATTGGTAAAGCTTTTATTGAAACATTTGATCAAGAAGCACACAAAATAAAAGATATTAGATTCCTCGCACAAGGCACCATTTATCCAGATGTCATTGAGTCCGCAGGAGCCGCCTCGGGCAAAGCTAAAGTTATCAAATCTCATCATAATGTTGGTGGACTTCCAGATAATATGCAGTTCGAATTGGTTGAGCCCCTAAAAGACTTATTTAAAGATGAAGTAAGAGAGATTGGAGTAAAACTTGGCCTTCCAAAAAAAATGCTCTATCGTCATCCTTTCCCTGGTCCGGGCCTTGGTGTGAGAATTCTTGGTCAGGTTAAAAAAGAATACGCTGATATCTTAAGAAAGGCAGATCACATTTTCATGGAAGAACTTAATAATCAAGGCTTGTATGACAAGGTTGATCAGGCCTTTGCAGTATTCCTTCCAGTTAAATCTGTCGGAGTTACTGGAGATGAAAGAAGGTATGATTTTGTTATAGCACTTCGTGCTGTTGAAACAATTGACTTTATGACCGCACGCTGGGCAAGACTTCCATATGACTTCTTAGATCATGTATCTAATCGAATCATGAATGAAATTTCTAGAGTTTCAAGAGTAGTATATGATATTTCAGGGAAACCCCCTGCAACCATTGAGTGGGAATAATCAGAAAAGTCTAGTAAAATCAATGACTTACAATGATTTAGTCATATGTCAAAAATATCTTGATCTAGACATACCGTCCAAAACAACACTAATAAACAGTATGGTTGGTATCGACAGAATTATAAGAACTGTTAATGTTCCTCCTACTACTTTACTCCAATGATTATCTTTCTGTAATAGGTAATAACCTAAATACCCAATAAATATGATAATTAACAAAAACATGTACAACATATTCGTTGACTCCTTTTTTATTAAATGCTTTTTGAACTAGGAGTTAATTCTACCATTTAGAAATACAATGTAAAATAAAATAATTGTTTTGCTATATTGGAAGATAACATCAAACGTCAAATAGAATTAAAACTTGAGAAGCACTTGAGAAGCACACTTGAGAAGCACTTGAGAAGTTTTCAGAAAATACATAAAAATCAATAATTTATAAGCGTGTAATCATTGAGTGGGAGTAAATTATGAATAATTTAGTTATATACTTTGGAACGGTTGTAAGCTTGTTTCTTTTTATATATATTATTCCAGGCATTGCACTATTACCTAAATTTATTCTAAATCCAAGAACTGCTGCTACTATTCCATTTATAAGTATATCTATGGTCGTTAGCGCTCAATATATACTTTCAACCTTAAATCAATTTAATCATAAAAATGTAATTATATTTACTCTCGCTCTTTTTCTAGTTGCGATATATAGATTATATGGAATATACAAAGTCTATTTAAAGTTTGATAGCAATTGGCAGAATAGTGACTTGAAGGCTTTATTATTGATAATGTTTTCAAGTATTCCACTGATGATAATACTTGGATTTGATGGCTTCCAACATGCCGATGAAATCATGAGTTGGAATCTTTGGGCTAAAAAAATATACTTTAATGAAGAAAGAATACTATCTGGGAATATCTATCCACTACTTCTTTCATCATTAATTGCATTTTGTTATAAATTTATTGGGAATATAGATTATCAACTTCCAATAAGATTTACTTTTTCCATAATATATGTATCTTCGTTATTCATCGTATATACATTCGCAAATTCTAGGAATAAAGTTGGTATTTTGTTTATAACATACATAATTGTTTTTTTGATTATTGGAGTAGGTTATGAATATAAAAAGGTTTGGGCAGATACCTTGATGTCTGGCTTCATGGTTGCATCATTAGCACTCTTAATCTCATTGTCAAATACTCAACGCCATATTAACAAAAATATTTCACCTATTTCGATACTGCTTGCTTCTATTATTCTAATATCTGCAGCAACCCTAACCAAGCAAGGGGCAATAGTATGGACAATGCTAATTTATCCTTTATTAGCATACGTCATTATAAATAATAACAATAAATTATCCAATCTTCTTAAATTATCTCTTTTAGTTCCTATCTTAACTCCAATTCTTTGGTATTTTATAGGAGGTAACAACTTTCATACTAACGTAGGTGTTATTAACAGATCTATGGGTGGGAGAGGCTATTTTGACCAAATATTATTTGGCTTTAATGAGAGCTTTATTGCTGAAGGACGATTTATATTGTTATTATTTATGTTAACTATATTTATAGTTTTATTAAGAAAAATAAATTTTGAAAAAGCAATAATAGCATTTGGCATTACTCTATCTACAATTTTTCTAATTTTTTTTGGAGCATACGAAACAACAAGGTTATATTTACATGTGATACTTTTTGGATGGCTAGTGCTCTTTGCTTACGGAGACCATATTACATCTACAAAAATAGGGAGCATAATATCTATAATTGGAAATAGTTTATATACGTATAGTGTAGTTTGTGTTTTATTTATTTTTTGGACCTTCAACTCTTTCAATTATAGAATGATGATTACCGAGCCAGTGACTAACTTTCTAGATGGAAGGCAAGTGCAAGTGAATTGGGTAATTCGTGAGAGTGGAGTTGAACAATATAAAAATATCTTGGAAAGTAAAATGGGTTTATGGGCCCATGATAGTCATGTTTGGGGCATTTATTATGGGGTAGATAATTTTAAAGGAAGGGGGGGCTTAAGGTCTGGTAATGATGATATAAGAGGTTTAGTTAATAGCATAATTGATGAAAATATTGGATGGATTTATTCCCATGAAAAAAAAGACCTTAGCGAAATTAAGAGGATTCAAGATTTTTGTAGTGGATCAATTATTAAAATAGATACATCTTCCAATATGTATTGGCAGACTCTTAATAAAATAGATATTGAAATACTCAAATCTTGCATTGAAAAAAATAAATAAAATGCATAATTCGTTTTCAAATTTGGCAATTTTAATTCCAGCATTCAATCCTAACCAAAATATTGTTGATTTAGTTTTAAATCTATCAATATTAAAGTGGAATGAAATTATTATTATTAACGATGGATCTTCAAAAGAATCTCAAATATTTTTTGATGCGCTAAATAAAATTGAAAATGTTCGAATCTTAACCCACCCTTTAAACCAAGGTAAAGGGGCTGCTTTAAAAACAGGAATTGATTATCTAAATAATAAAAAAAATGAACTATATGGAGTTATTTCAGCTGATTCCGATGGTCAACACCTCCTAGAAGATATTGAAAAAATAGCTAATGAAGTAAAAAATAGAAAAAATGACATAATATTTGGAGTAAGGTCATTTGACAATGAAACTCCTTTAAGAAGTAAATTTGGAAATAAAATTACAAAGTATTTGCTATACGTTTTTAATGGTATTTCTCTTGATGATACTCAAACTGGACTGCGATATTTACCAGTTTCCATATTTAATGCATTTTTAACTCTACCTGGAAAGAAATATGAATTTGAACTTGAATGCATATTTGCTATTAAAAAACTTGGCTACAACATTACACAAATTCCAATAAAAACAGTATACATTGATGATAATAAGGACTCTCATTTCAGGCCATTAATTGATTCAGCTAGAATATATTTAGTTTTTATTAGATTTAGTCTCACTTCGTTGTTAAGTTTTGCACTTGATATTACGATTTTTACATTTTTTTTATCATATCTAGACTCTATTATTCTTGCTACTTTTATAGCAAGAACATTATCTGGATTATTTAATTTTTACCTTAACAGAAATTTTGTATTTTTTGCAAATGAAAAAAATAGTATTTTTAATCATTCAATTAAATATTTGGTATTGTGGCTTACTTTATTAATTTTGTCAGGCGCTATAGTTTCTAGCTTTCAAGGCTCTCCAAATTTCATAATCATTCCTTTTAAAATACTAGTAGATTTAATATTATTTCTTCTTGCATTCTATGTGCAAAAAAATATTATTTTTAATATTAAATAACTTCATATTTATTACTTTTCATGATTCATATGAACACTAGATTAAAAATATTTTAAACCTCAACTGATTCTTAATTATTCTTTGAAAATGTTTGATTAATGCAACTGTTTACAACTAATTGCAATCAGCTAAAACTTTAACCTATTATTTATTTCAACCAATGCCGCCTGCAATTATCATTAAAGCAAAAACGATAAATATTAAGAAGTTCATAATTTTTTCATGTGAAGGTCTATTTTAGACTTGGAGATAATTCTATACTTCAGTAATCATATGTAAAATAAACTTCAAATTATAGATATGCAAACTCTGCTAATTCAAGGCTTATTTTTCAATTATTTTTTTAGCGGGCTCTTAGCGCACATTTAAAAGTGTTTTTAAATCAATGTATTATGAGGGTGTGGTTACCGAGTAGGAATAACCAAAAATGTAATTTAAGATCAATGATTTATGAGGATTTAGTTAGTGATTAGGAGTAAAAATGCTTAATATAAACTTTGACGGCAATAATATAGATTTTAATGACTTAAGTAGATTTTCTATTGACAATAATATTGATCTCTACGATCTATTACATACTGCCTTTATCCAAGAGGCGCTAGTTGCAGATGAAGAAAAACTACTTTCAAATTTCATTGAATCAACCAATAATAGGAGCAAAGTAAGTAAATCTCAATTATTTCAGGATCTATTTGCTGCATTTATAGTTGACAATTCATTTAACAAAACTTTTCTAGAATTTGGCGCTACTGATGGAATTTCTCTATCAAATAGTTATATGCTTGAAAATAGTCTTGGTTGGAGTGGCATTCTTGCCGAACCAAGTCCACAATGGCATCAACAACTTAATATAAATCGACCAAACTCTACTATTATTAAAGACTGTATATGGAAAAATAGTGGTGAAAAGTTGGATTTCTTTGTATCAAATATTGGAGAGTACTCTACCTTAGTTGACTTCAAATATAGTGATTTGGATTCAATGCCAGGAAACACTGAGGCAAGACTAAAAGATGGAAAAGTAGTTGAAGTTGATACAATTTCTTTAAACGATGTTATGGATAAAAAATTTAATGGCATCACCCCATCCTATGTATCTATTGATACTGAAGGTAGCGAATATGAAATTTTACATTCTTTCAACTTTGAAAAATATCGTCCTATCGTTTTTACTATTGAGCATAATTACTCTCAGTTAGAAAATAAAATTGATGAAATTATGAAATCAAATCGATATAAAAGGGTATTTAAAAAACTCACAGCATTTGATGCTTGGTATGTTCGCAGTGATATTATTAATTATTAAACTTGAGAAGCATACTTAAGAAGTACTTGAGAAGTTTTCAGAAAATACAATTAAATCAATGATTTACAAGACTATTATCATTGAGTGGGAATAAGTCAAAAAGTCTATGAAAATTAATAATTTATATGATTTTAGTTATTCATTAGAAGTAAATAGTAAAAAAGGATTAAAAATGGCAACAGTAGAAGAAAACTTTTGGAGAGAATTAACAGAAGACGAAAATTATAAAATTAAGATTATAGATATCGGCGCAGCTGATATGGAAGGAGTCTCACCAAGTTACAAAATACTTATAGATCTTGGCATAACAGATATTATTGGTTTTGAGCCAAATCACGAAGCATGTGAAGCTTTAAACAAAAAAAATGAAGAAGGCTCTTTATACCTGCCTTATTTTATTGGTGATGGGACAAGTGCAACTTTTTATGAAACCAATTGGGCACCAACATCCTCATTGTATCCGCCGAATACGAAGTTATTAGAAAAGTTTCATAATTTAAATGAATTAACTACGCTAATAAAAGAACATCAAGTTCAAACGCATCGCCTTGATGACATACCTGAAATTGATAGAGCCGATTTTATAAAGATGGATATTCAAGGCTCTGAACTTAAGGTATTAGAAAATAGTGTGAATGTTCTTAATACAGCTGTACTTGTTCAGGTTGAGGTGGAGTTTGTTGAGCTGTATAAAGGTCAACCACTATTTGCTGATGTTGACTCATTTTTAAGATCAAAAGGCTTTAAATTTCATTGTTTTGATGAGGGGACTGGCGGTCGTCCTTTTAAGCCATTAATGATAGGTAATGACCCTAATAAAAAATTCAATCAAGCATTATGGGCAGATGCTTATTATGTAAAAGATTGGATGAATTTAAAAACATTATCCAGAGAACAATTAGTTTCATATGCTATCCTTTGCTACTCAATGTTAGGATCTATTGACTTGGCGCATGTAATATTAGCTCATATAGATGAAGTCTATAATTCGAGTTTCTCAAAGAAATTTTTAAATATACTACTCGCTACCAATTAGAAATTCTCTAATTAAAGGAAAGTACAAAAATCTTTGGTAAATTATTATATTATGGATAAATCTTTTTAAACTCTTCTAATTTAAGACTTATTTTTCATTTTTTTAGCAGACTTTTAGCAGACTCTTTAAAATATAATTTTCAACATTAAATAATCAAACCAATTATCATATAGATTCATTAATATTTATTTACCATGGTAACAGCCTTATTAACTGGATTTTTTCTTGGATTATCTTTAATAGTCGCAATAGGGGCTCAAAATGCTTTTGTATTAAGACAAGGCATTATTGGTCAGCATGTTTTTTATGTTGCTCTATTTTGTGCCCTTTCAGATGCTTTATTAATTAGCATTGGTGTTGCTGGAATATCATTCTTCTTTAGCAATGTCATTAACCAAATATCAAATATTCTTTTTGGTTTTTCTGCTCTTTGGTTAATGGGATATGGAATTCTTAGAATTAAGGCTGTCTTTAAGACTGACAAAAAAATTGAAATTGAAGAATTAAAATCTAAAGGTCTTTTATCAACTATATCAATTGCTGCAATTTTAACTTTTGCAAATCCACATGTATACCTTGATACCATGGTTCTTATTGGGTCAATATCTCAACAATTTTTTGGATATAATAAAATTATATTTACATTTGGTGCTGTATTAGCTAGTTTTGTTTTTTTCTTTAGTCTTGCTTATGGTGCAAAATTACTAGAGCCAAAAATGCAACACCCTTTATCTTGGAAAATTCTTGATAGCTTAATAGCATTAATTATGTTCACTATTGCATTCAAATTAGCTGCTGCAGGAAATTGGCTTTAAGGCATTAAACTCTTTGTTAAAATTATTCTATGAATGACGATGAAAAATGGATGACTCTTGCTCTAGCGCAAGCCAAAAAAGCTGAAGAGCATGGAGAGGTTCCTGTAGGAGCAATCTTAGTTAAAGACGGATTTCTTGTTGCAAAAGCATACAATCAACCGATATTAAAAAATGATCCAACGGCTCATGCTGAAATTCAATTGTTAAGGGTTGCAGGGAAAAAACTAGCAAACTATCGACTAACTAACACCTCACTTTATGTAACACTAGAGCCATGTGCAATGTGTTTTGGAGCGATGGTACATGCCAGAATTGAGCGTATTGTCTATGGAGCCCATGACCCCAAAACAGGAGTATGTGGATCATCCACAGATTTAAGAAACTCAAATTGTTTTAAACATCAAATTAATATTACTGGAGGCATCTTACAAAATGATTGTAGTAGAATACTTCATACATTTTTTAAATTACGAAGATAGTTTTTTAACTTATTAAATTCAGCTGTCTAAACGTTATAAAATAGTTTAATAATATATAAATTTTATTAATGACTTCAAAAAACCCTTATGAAAAATAGCAACCTCAATAATGAACTCCTAAATGATGAAATAGACTTAAGTGAGCTTCTTAGTTCTATATTTAATTCAAAAAAATTAATAATTTTAATTACCTTAGCTTCTGCATTATTATCTTTCATTTATTTTTCACAAGAAGACGCAAAGTATAAATCAACTGTTATTATAGAAATAGGCTCTTATAATTTACTCAATGGTGAAAAAAAATTAGTTGAGCCTATTCAAAAATTAATTAAGCAATTAAAGATTAATCTAATCTATAAACAGCAGTTAAAATCAGGAAAAAAATTAAATTTTAATTCTATTGAAGACCGATTACTGCAAATTAGTTTCATATCTCCTTCACCTGAGATTAATGAAAAAATATTAAAGAAAGCCATAATATTTTCTCAAGAAAGTCATAGGGAGATTCTATTCAACAGAGAGAATGCTACTTCTGAAAAAATTAAAGCTCTAGATACTGAAATTGAGTTTCTTAATAAAACTATAGAAATAAAAATTAAAGCTCTAGATTCTGAAATTAAGTTTCTTAAAAATTCAATAGCAAATTCTTCTTCTAAAACAATTAAAGCTATAGATAATAAAATACCACTCCTTAAAAATAAAATTAAATTCTTATCAAAGCTAATTCCTGAAGAAGAAAATAATTTGCTTCTGTTGAACTCCAACCCTGCTGCTTTATTGCAAAGAGCCTCTACATCACCAACTATGCAACAAGTTATTTATAAACATAATGAGCAAATTATTGATTTAACAAATGAAATACAAAATTTACAGCAAGAAAAAGATACTCTAGAGCTACAACTTATAGCTACTGCAGAAGGAGAATTCCCATCTGAAGAGTTGTTGAGATTACAGATAGAAAAAGATACTCTAGAGCTACAACTTATAGCTACTGCAGAAGGAGAATTCCCATCTGAAGAGTTATTGAGATTACAGCTAGAAAAAGATACTCTAGAGCTGCAACTTAAATTATTTACAGATCAAAAAAATAATACTCGACTAATCCAAGAGCTTACAACTAATCAAGTAAAAAGTAATACAAGTATTAAAATATTTATTGGCACTATTTTTGGATTTATTTTGTCAGTTTTGATAGTTTTCATCAGACAATTTTTCCTAAAAGAAAAAAATTAAAAAAACTATTTTTTTAATTTATTAAACTGAATACATGCCTCCGTTTACATGCAATGTTTGAGCTGTAATATATGAGCCACTCTCACCAGCAAGAAATAATACAGACTGAGCTATTTCATCAACTGTTCCTAATCTGGCCATAGGAATCTGAGAAGCTAGCGCTACTTTTTGATCTTCGGGAAGTTTTTCAGTCATATCTGTTTCAATAAAGCCAGGAGCTATTGCATTAACAGTAATACCTCTAACGCCAACTTCTCTCGCTAATGATTTAGTAAAGCCCATAATCCCAGCTTTTGCAGCAGCATAGTTTGACTGGCCTGCGTTACCCATAGCACCAACAACTGAAGTAATAGAGATAATTCGTCCAGACCTTTTTTTAATCATACCTCGTAGTACGCCCTTTGACATCTTGTAGACAGAAGAAAGGTTGGTATTAATAATATCATTCCACTCATCCTCTTTCATTCTGACAAGGATATTATCACGAGTAATACCGGCATTATTAACCAGTATATCTACAGACCCATAATCTGCAGTGATGCTCTTTAAAAGATCAGAAATTTGCTCATTATCAGTAACATTAAGCCTCATGCCTTTACCAAGAATATTATTTTCAATAAATATCTTAGAGATATTTGCAGCCCCCTCATCACTTGTTGCTGTTCCAATTACTGTAGCTCCTGCGGCACCCAATGTTAATGCAATGGCTCTTCCAATCCCCCTACTTGCGCCAGTTACAAGGACTAATTTTTCGTTAAGCATTTGATATTTCCTCAATAGTAGATTTCATTGTAGTCACATCTATTATAGCCGAACCAGTAAGAGACTTATCAATACGCCTTGTCAGTCCAGTTAATACTTTTCCAGGGCCAGCTTCAATAAGCTTTTCTACGCCTGAACTTTTCATTTTTTGAACTATTGAAGTCCAAAGAACTGGCTTATGAAGTTGCTCAACCAATTTCGATTTGATCTCTTCAATATTGCTTGAATATTCTGCGTCAACATTATGAAGAACTTTTTCACTCCCCATTTGAAAATTAATATTATCAACTGAGTGCTTAAAATCCATTGCGGCGTCTTTCATAAGCGAGCAATGTGATGGGACACTTACTGGGAGCACCAAAGCGCGCTTTGCGCCTGCTTCTTTCATTAACTCACATGTATGGGCTACTGCCTTTATTTCACCAGCAATAACAACCTGCCCTGGTGAATTAAAATTCACAGCTTCAACTACACCAACTTCATTAGCAATAGAGCATATTTCAATCACTTTTACGTCATCAAGGCCTAATATAGCGGCCATAGAGCCTGAGCCGTTTGGCACTGCTGCTTGCATTAGTTCAGCCCTTTTTCTGACTAATTTTACTGCTTCAAAAAAGCTTAAAGATCCAGAG
>ENA-OSJC01003820-OSJC01003820.1-marine-metagenome-genome-assembly--contig:-NODE-3820-length-10596-cov-17.481129_pt1 | contig 10596 bp, 12 predicted proteins | sample MGYA00237885_ERZ534234 | MGnify/ENA primary metagenome ERZ534234 (study PRJEB26413, sample SAMN06343907) | marine metagenome | isolation source: coastal waters | place: Atlantic Ocean: West Antarctic... | reverse complement strand
TCGTCCTCTACGAAAATAGTATCCCGTTCACTCATTATTATATATTAAAATATTATTATTTATATACTATATAATGACTATTGATGAGATTAGCGGAATGGGAACACTAACTCTGGAGGCGGCGGGGTCTGCATTAATTCTTGTGATTGTTTTCAAAATTTATCGGATGAAGTGCAAAACGAGGTCGGGATGTTTTGGGGACCAACTGCATATTGAAACAGAGAATATAGGCGCGAATAGTCCTATACCGCCACAGGTTTAAATGAGTTATATAATAATGTTACATTATTATATAATGAAAAAGGTAGACGCGCATATTTATGGCGATGAGTGTAATCCATCTAAGGGGGTTTCAAATGCTTATGACACCAAAGAGCACGCGATAAAACAACCGATGCTTTGCATCGTCAGCGGAACGCGCAACAGCGGAAAAAGTTTTTTAATTTCCAAGATGATAAAAGAAGCGAGTAAAAACAACACATTTGACGAAGTGTTCATTATCACGCCGTCTATGTTGAGTAATATTTCATATTTTGGACCATTCGTGCCTGATGAAAATGTATACAAACCCACCGCTGGGTGTATTGAAAGGGTGCTCGCACGGGTGGACGAACTGCGCGACGAATGGGAAGAATTTCTGCAAGAGATGGAAGAGTGGAACGAGTTTATGCGAATTATAAAGGGGGAAGACACCTTCACGGATGAGATGCTTTTTAGGTTTCACGATTACGGATACTTGGAAGGCATCCCCCCAAGACCCGTTTGGAAGTATAAGGCGGAGCGCCCTCCGCAACCCTGCCTAATATTGGACGACTGCCTCGGTTCAAGAGTCTTATTGGAAAGCAGTGGTTTAGCAACCTGTTCCACACTAAATAGGCATATTGCACCTATCTCACCCGAGTATGTTCAGCAACCCGATGGGCGGACCGCTCTTGGGATGGCAGTGATAGTCGCCACGCAGTCATACTGCTCCAGGAACGGAATTCCGCGTCTGATGCGCGAGAATTGCACCACACTGATATTGGTCGGTGCCATGAAACACGAGGCACAATTAAAAAAGGTGGCAGAGGAACTAAGTGGCAATATAGATGGTGACGAATTTATACAGGCACACTCTTATGCTACTAAGAAGCGATATGGTAGTTTAGCAATTGAGTTCTTTCCCGATTGTGCCACTCGCACATTCCGTCATAATTTAGGGTCGTATCTTGTATTCCCATCGCAAGAGGCAGAATGCGTATGTAAGAGCAAACCCAAGATGAAAAGGATGGTTGTGGAAAAGATTAAAGAAGATGCGGACAAAGATGCTACGACACCTTAACCTGTTCTAATAGCACGCCCACTGACCGCAGTCGCTGTTCTAATGCTTGTTTTTCCTTGAATTTTTTTGATGCTGCCTCCATAAGAGTCATTAAATAACTGATTGGCATATTTTACTATTATAAGGTATATGTTTATATTTAACTTCAATTTTTAATTAAATATAGCACGCATAAGCGTATCACGTTTTTTCTGTTCTTTTTCAAATTGTGCTTTTTGCTGTTTTAACTTTGCGACCTCCTCGTCCGTGTAGACTTTCGGCACGGGCACCTCGGGCACACGCGCGACAATATCGGGCGGTGGCAGTGGCGGTGGCGCGCGTTTAGTTCTGCGTGTCTTAACGACGATTTCTTCTACATCGGATTCATCCTCCTCTTGCTCTAATATTACAACCGCCTTTTTCTTCTTTTTAATCGGTGCCGTTTTTGGTGCCACCTCTTTCTCTAATTTTTCAATTTTTTGCTCGCGTATGTCCTGTTCATATGCTGCGATTTTATCGTCCTGAGATTCCTTAATCTCTTCTTTCTTTTTATTCTTAGCAACACGCACGACTTCCTTCTTGACTTTTTCCTTAATCTCTTCTTTTTTGTTGATTGCCGATTGTGCCTTTTTAAGTGCCGCCGCCTTAGCACGTGCAATTACAAGGTTTTCGGCATTCCTTGCCTTCACTTCAGCACTCATTTGCTTACGGGGGCGCCCCGCTTTGGTAAGGGATACATGGGGGATGTCCTCTACTACCTCCAATTCGGGGGGGTCTTCGTCAGGTTCGTCATCGTCGTCATCAGGTTCTTCGTCAAGAGGGTCTGCCTGTTTTTTGGAGGGGGGCATATATATTGCTTAAATATTATAAATTTATCTCATAATTATCAAATAATTATCAAATGACGCTTGTGTCGCTTGATTCGTGATTATTTCATTTCTCACCTCGGATAGACTCAATCAACTATTTAGCGATTAAGCAGATATGCTACAATTTATACGATGCGTAGTTAATCCTTAATATCCGTTGGTGAGATTATCTGAGTTTGAAACTACCCCTGTCACTGTCACTTGACACTATTATCTATATATATACAATTTACAAATACACAACACTAAATATACATTATTATTATTATTATTATTCATTATTATACAAAAAGATACAATTTGTTAAGGGGATATAGAAAAATTACATATATAGAAATCCCTGTTTAAATCCATTAATTAAGGACAGATTAAGAAGATATTAAATAATTTAATGATATACGCTTAACTGATTTAGACACCTGTATATTGCGGAATTACCGATATAATGATAAGTTCATGATGTATATATCAATAAATTAAATGATATATACTTAATTTCCATTGATTAAGCGGATATAGGTAAATTACATATATATGTATTTACGGGTCGTTTTCATCATCAAATTCCTCCTCATCGCTACTGCCATCGCTCTCATTTGTAATTTCGTTTGTATCAATAACGCATTCTCCTTTAATTCCAAGGTTCAATTCATCAAGTAAGAGTTTAATATTAATTATTTTAAACCGCTGTGCATTTGTCCGTTTTGTTGTAATTGCACTTAAAATTTTAAGATTCAGTTTCTTCTCAAAGGAAGGTTTAGTGCCACACATCGCCTCGTTGGCAAGACACCACTTCTTCCATAAATCAAACAACTCTATTGGTGTATGTGAAACCTCGGTTTTTTTACAATTCTCTAATGCAAAATCCTCTAAAAATCGTGTGACATAATCCTTGCTTTCTTCAATCAATATCGTCTGTAATTGCGTCTTAGGAAATGTGGTGACGTCTTTAAACTTTTCAGGACACGGATAATCCATTAGATATGTATAAATAGAATAGATACTATTGTCGTTGTCTACAATGTCCCTATACCACGCTGTATGATATTCTTCATTATTTACTAATTCGTCACTACAATTAATAATATACTTGCGTCTATCGCCTTCGTGTGCTTCTATTTCTACATTGCTGCATATAGCGAACCGATGATACGACGCCATCGTTACGACATCCTTACCTTTATAGTGTATGTTGATGGTGTCTGTTGTGGTCATATTTTTAAGTTCACCCTCAAATTTACTCATTTCTGGTTTGCTCATTTCATCTAAGGTTACAAGCACGACACCTGCCATAGGCGAGTTAAATGTTCCAAAACAATGTAGCGATGGTTTAGCGGTTTCCAGTGTTTTATCACTACCGATTATTTTATTAATTACCTTGAATACATTGCCTTTTCCGGCACCTTCTTTGGATATAAAACAAGGGATAAAACTTTTAACCGCAGGATACTGTAAAATATTAGCGAACCATTGAGTAATAATAACAGCAACTTCCTCATTGTTATTACATAAGATTTTAATATGGTTCAAAAATCTGTCCACGACATCTTGGTCGTAGTCGCCCTCCAACGACGCTGCTGCGTATGGTTTCCAAGTATTATAAATGTTGGGAGGACAATCGTCTGGGTCTGGATATACATTTAAAGTCTTGTATTTTCTCATTGATGGGTCGTCAAACCATTGGTCAATAAATCTTACCTCTTCCATACCGCCTCCTTTCCCCCGTGAGATATATTGATTACACTTTAAATCTTTAAAACTGATACTCATCGCATTTTCAGTTTTTAAGATAAAATTCCCATCGTCATCCTCAATGATAAAACAACTTTGATTAACGATTTTGCAATGCGTTTTTTCAAACTCCTCTTTCATAACGCTGTATTCTTTAAGATTAGAATCTTTCGGTTTAATGTCGCATAATATCGCTTCGCTTAACGATTTATTGTGCGGTTTATATGTAAGTGTAATATCAATATCATATTCTTCTTTAATTAAATTTGCCATTTCCCATAGATGCTCTTCTTGTTCGTATAAATCGCCATAGACGAGCAGTCCATCAAACATACACGCACATATTTTAATGGTATTATCATTGCAGTATTTAATCATTACTTCTAAAAACTTGTTCTCATAGTGGCATAATAAACTATTTACAAAGCACCCGAGGTTATTATTCTTTTTAGTATCGTCTTGTTTTGCTGCGACTTTTCCCCCAATAAATTTAAAATGTTCTTTATACATTTCAATTTGAGATAATTGTATTTGGATTGATTTTATCTCTTTATCTAACTTATTAAGCAGTAGACCTTCTTCGTCCTTGGCGCCATTGCGAGTCTTCTTGTTGCTGTTGATATAAGACACAACCTTCATTTTAATACCCGCGTATGTCGCTTTGTATCTGTCAACATTCTTATTGTAGTCGCTTAAACAAGGACACTCAATATCGTTTTTGCTACATAACCACTCTAATGTCATAGGCGCTGTATTTTTCATATCAATATCCGTTGTTGTATCACCGAATAGACCGCCACGAATAACGCCGTCAATCGTTTGGATGCTGTGCTCAGCGAATATACGCCCTACAAAATTGGGGTCAGTCTTTTTGCCGTGTTCATATATTTGCTCTACACTGCCCTTATTGGCAATAAACCGATTGATATAATTCGTAATTAATTTAAAATGCTCTTTTTTGGTATTTTTATTATGTCCTTTTTCTTTTTTAATTGGAGATACGCTTAAATAGGTGTCATAATCAAGTTTTTTGTAAAAGTCAAGTTTATCTAATCTAATCTCCTCAATACACTTCATACTATATATATAATCATTTTTAGAATATGTTTAATTCAATTTATTATATAATATAAATAATGTCATATATACCCATATTGTTTTATTTAAAATAAAATTGACTTAAACAAAATACTATAAATATATCTATATAGAAAATGACGGAGATTGAATACCAAGATGCTATTGACGTCGCATCAATTAAAATGCACGACAGCGATGAGTTGGCGTATGTGATTAATCGCAACACAAGTATAAAGGAAACCACCAAGAAGCAATACCGAACGGCATATAAAAAATGGCAGAGCACGACCGAGCGTCAAGTGATAGATTGTTCGGAAGTATCTATTATTGAGATTTTAGAAAAGATGGCGTGTGCTCTCAATACAAAAAACAATGTAGTATCTGTAATTGTTTTAATCCGAAAGCACCACGGACTACCGATTGAAAAGGTCCGTCACTGGCGTGATGGCAAGTTGAAGAAGAGCATTGATGTCGCGCATACAGCAGCAGATAAGGTTCTTAATACGTCATTGCCGTGTTACACCGAATTGAACGAACATGTTAAAAAGTTATACAAAGACAAGGAATGGCGCGATTATATTATCAACTTTATATTATCTCGCTACTGCGTGCGTAATCGTGACCTCAACGTATTTATTACACAAGATAGAAGCATTATGAAGCGAGCGGGAGATGAGGACAAGGTAAACATTATGTATATTGCACCGACATATGTGGTTTACATTCGTCGCGACTATAAAACTTATGATACTTATGGTGAGATAAAAATTGATATTCGCAGTGCGCCGATGCGAACGGCACTATTAGGATTTCTTGATGGCAAAGCGGACGGATTTCTGTTTGGCAATAGTGCCGATAAGGTAATGACGCAACCATCTATTAGTAATTACATCCTAAAACACTCGTTCAAGGAACTGGGTGAAACCGATATATGCAAAATCGTAATGTCGTATTTCGCACAACGCGGGGACATACGCGCGCTGACTCGCTTGTCAAAGTCCCGTGGCACATCACTGGACACCTTGGTGGCATACTATATGCCTCATCTTGCCGAGGATAAAAAATGATTATTGTTTTCCCAATCCACATAAGATTTGCGATATATGCCGTTCCACTGAGATGCGTCCATCTCATAGCAGTATCCGTGTATGTTCTCTTTCTTTTTAAAAAACCACATTTTATTTATATATATTAATAACATGCTATATATAAATGGTAGATTATAGTTCAAGACCTTTAAACAAACCATTCAAAAGTCCCATAAAGGGTAAAAAATACACAATAATAATTATGGACAAGGGGAAGCGAAAAGTTATACATTTTGGGGCAGCGGGAATGCCTCAATTCAAAGACAAGGTGGGTTTATACTCACATTTGGACAATAACGACCCTAAAAGGAAGACTGCCTTCTATGCCCGATTTGGGGGAAAAACTAACGACAAGACAAGTCCTCTTTACTACTCGCAGCGGTTTTTATGGTAAGACGCTGTGTATGCACTGGTCTTTTTATGTGTTTATGCATATAATCTCTTCTAATGTAAAGTCCACATTCACATAATAATTTCTCCGCAGCGGTAGTTCTATTGCGAACATAGAAGTATTCTGGCATATAAGTCTTCGCGTATTCACGACTATTGTCTTTTCTTTCTTGTTCTGACAGAAATGCTTTCTGCGAATTCATAGAAGGGTTAATTGTAGATATATGGGTTTGTTCTATTACTAATGATTGTGCGTATGTTATATTATTCATATAACCTATTTCAATATAATCAAAATTATCCCATCCCCCATTATCTCGTATAATTTTATAAATTGGAGTATTGTATTTAGGCATATCATTTTGGTTATAACACCTTGATTTATGCTTCTGCATGCGTTTTTTAATACATTTTGTAGAACCTACATAGCATAAACTATTATCTGTCTTGCAAAAAAGTTTATAATAATAATAATCAGACATACTTTAATTATACACCTAATTATATTTAATCTGTTTCAATTTTATTAAAGACCTACGATGTTTCCGCTTCCATCGCCAGTTCCGTTGTAATGCATCATTAGGCGAGCAATGATTTTCGCCTTTGGGATTTTTTTTACACCCTTGATTCCTAATTTAGTGCATTCGTCAATAAGTTCTGTATTTTTCATAGTATTCCACCCAATCTCATCGCATACACCGCACGCCTTAGTTTCTACGGCGGGTTCAGGGGCGACCTCCTCCTTGGATTCCTCCTTGGATTCCTCCTTGGATTCCTCCTTGGATTCCGCTACGCCCTTAGTCACGAGTTTTTTAGGACGCACAACGCGTTTCTTCTTGGGTGGCGCTACAGGGGGACTTTTATTCTCAATCCACGAAGAGGGGATTGCCTCATCCGTAGCATCATATATTACTTCAATTTTAGATTCTTCCTTGTCATCAAGTTGTTTCTTTAATGCCTCGTTTTCCTGTTCAAGTTGGTCAAATCCGAAGTTCTTTCTTTTGGTTAGGCGGTCCATCATTGCATCGTTTTCCCTTTGAATTTTGCTTAGGCGGTCTTCAAGGGCGGTGCGCGCTCGCGAGTGAGCACCCACGTCATCCTCCAAAGACTTGTTCTCGTGTTCAAGTTGTTTACACCACCCCTCCAAGCAAAGAACGCGATGTTTTGATTTTTCCAGTTTTGCCAAAACATCTCGGTTTTCAATACGAGCGCGATACACTTCCGCTGCCATCTCGTCACGCCGCTTGTTCGCTTTTTCCGCGTCATATCGCTCCGCGGAGCATTTCTCCTCCAACGCCTTCACCTTCTTTTCATTCTCCGCTTCCTGTTCATTTAGTTCTGCCTGCCATTCCCACCCAATAATATCTTCCTTTTCGGTAGTCATAGAAGTCATCTTATATATAACACCCACCACCCCTTTATATCTGTTTCAATTTATTTTTTAATTGAAGCAAAAATACCCCCTTTTATATCATGCATTAACATCTGTGATGACGTCATAATGACGTCATAGGGGGGTGGCAAAAAGACATCGTCGGTCGGGTCACCAAAAATAAATTGAAGCAGATTTCCTGTTTAGGTGGTTTATCACATCAACCCCCCTGTGACGTCATTATGACTACTTACTACTTTCCCGCTCAGGCGTGGAACATCATAAAATATTTCGCAGACATCACACCCCCGACCTGTTGTCGTCATCGTGATATTTGCGAAATTCGTGAAAACCTACCTTATACACTATGCTCGCGTCCTTGCGAGAAATGGAGTCATAGGGAGTCGCACATCATCGCCACACGCACACGCGACAACTACCAGGAAAGAGCGCGCAAAGTCGTGATGTTTGGATTAGGACAGAAGTATTATCCCTTATGCACAGAATGTATTGCGATGATGTCATAATGACGTCATAATGACGTCATAGGGGGGGTGGCAAAAAGACATCGTCGGTCGGGTCACCAAAAATAAATTGAAGCAGAATTCCTGCTTACCCCTTATCACATCAACCCCCCCTGTGACGTCATAGCAAAAAGACATCGTCGGTCGGGTCACCAAAAATAAATTGAAGCAGAATTCCTGCTTACCCCTTATCACATCAACAACACGATGACGATTACCTACCTGCCCGACGAACTATGGTCGCTCATCAAGGCATTTCAAATCACAAAATACTTTCGCGCAGACGATAAGGTGTGGAACCTTATCAAGGAATTCGCAGACGTCACACCCCCGACCTGCTGTCGTCAGGATGTCCGACGATACGCGCCAGCGTGGGGGTCGCCACTACTCAATGCTCCCTGCTTTCGGCGTTGTGCAACAACGCAAGACCCCAACGGCGAATGGAGGGGTGGCAACGGCGAATACCACCTAAAAGGGTGGCACGCGCCCAGCGGAACGGGGAAGTATTATCCATTATGCGAAGTATGCTTGGCAATAGACTTTGATGGTTGTGGCGACGAAGAAGAAATCCTAAAAGAGTGGGTCCGCGGTTCTGCGTCACACCGCGAATTAGAAGGACCCAACACCGAAGAAACAGGGGAAACAATCCTCTGGAAAGGTAAAAACTAAAAAACACATAAAAAGATATATACCCCGACCCATCGTGACGTCATATGACATCACGATGGTTAGGGGTTGTATCACGTAAAACCACTCTTAGCAGGATTCTCAAAAATAAATTGAAGCAGATTTATTCCTTCCTGCTTATCACAACAACAACAACGATGTCGTATTCTAAGGAACAATACAACTGCAACCCGATTCACGACATCAACGACATCGTCGGTGACAAACAACTTCGTCCTGCGACTAAAATATGGCGTAAGGCGTTCAAGGTTATGATTAAACGCGCCAAGAATGTGGTCGCAGAAAGCAAACACGCACTTACATCGCGCGTTTCGCTTTCGGGAATGCCTGCCTGCGGCAGCGAACAAATGTATGAGTTGGAACAGATAGAAGTCAAAATACTGACTTATGCGTTTTACTATGACACACGAAATGCCGTCTTACAAATGAAGAAATACAAAAAAATATGCCAAGAAATAACCGCCGATTTGTTAGATGACGACAACTTTACATTTGGCGTCGTCTATGCCGATGACGACTGTAATTTTGTGAAAGAAGAATTCCTGAAAGGCGAAGCAGGATTTAAAATTATCACCGAGCGTATGCAAAGCGATATTGAATTTTACGAAAGTATATGCTATATCCTAATCGCAGATAGTATTAATCTTAATCGCAGATAAGTAAAAAACACATAAAAAGATATATACCCCGACCCATCGTGACGTCATATGACATCACGATGGTTAGGGGTTGTATCACGTAAAACCACTCTTAGCAGGATTCTCAAAAATAAATTGAAGCAGATTTATTCCTTCCTGCTTATCACATAACCAACAACAGATTACAATGCCTTACCCGCACACCATCCATCCCGTGGTCGCCCACGCATTGGAGTTGTTTGACAACTTAGAGATTCACAGCAGGGAAGATGACGAGGAAGAACTGACCCCAAGCGAGCGTTTCAAGCAGATGATGGAGTCCGTTGCGGTAGACGGACTTGATGTCGTCATCAAAGATGTAGAATCCTTCGCTGACGACCTACTGCTCTGGCATCGTGTTACTGAAATAAGTTTCTCGTTGGGGGACGACTACGGATTCTTCCAAGAATTTACTGTTCGTCTTGAATACCACCCGCCTGGCGAATGGACTACATTGGCGAACGCCGACGCGACTTACCACCTCTTAAAAGAATTATGGATAGTTGAGGAGGGAGAAGACAACCCATTCATTACCCAGTGGGATGATGATGATGATGATGATGATGATGATGGCAGTATCGTCATCGTGCCGATTATCATTGAAAATTCGCACTACGACCTGCACAAGGGTAGTGTATATGACCCTGTTTCCTTTGCGTATGTGGGTGATTTTGAATACGCCAACCCCGAAGACGATATGCCAACTATCGTATTTGACGAACGCAACGACATAGACGATACGACTACCCAACAAGAATTATGGCGTTTCAACGATATTTCGTCGGTCATTGATTTTGACACAGATGGTTCTTGATGACTAAAAAAAAACACATAAAAAGATATATACCCCGACCCATGATGACGTCATATGACATCAT